>Ga0209589_1000078_pt1 | contig 96248 bp, 67 predicted proteins | sample CowpeawhiteBW_FD_187525 | JGI IMG/M metagenome (GOLD analysis project Ga0209589, IMG submission 187525) | Root nodule microbial communities of legume samples collected from California USA - Cow pea white BW (SPAdes) (version 2) | ecosystem: Host-associated > Plants > Roots > Nodule | place: USA...
TTTTTTTTTTTTTTTACATTTTTCTAATTTTTGAACTTATGAAATTTCTCAAGTTTAGTTAATGTAGATGCATTTTTTTTTTCATTTTCACTGCAAACCTCTCTCTTACAAAAGAAACAATACTTTTACCCTAAATCTTAAATCCTAAATCCTAAACCACATAAAAAAAATAGGTTGTTTCAAAAAAATAAAGTTAGAAAATGATCTTTAACTCCTCAATTTTAATGTGATGAAAATTGATTTTGAAAATAATGAAACATTAAGATTCAAAATTGAGATAGAAAGAAGAGGTGAGAAAGAGATTGAGGTGTGGAAGACATAGAAACAAAAAAGAAAAAGAAGAAAAACCAAAATGTTGTTTTCAAGTTTTAAAAGAAAATTCTTAAACTAACTTAACGTACATAATATATTATATTATTAGATAGATTTCGTTTTATGTTAATTAGGAAAATATATCGTATTATTTATTAAGAAAATATAATGTGTCAATTGTTTATCAGAAAAATATAGAGATGGTTTGATATCAATACATATTGTTGATATAATTTATAACAATATCTCTATTTACCATATTTATGTTTAATTATCATATATATTTATATCACTCTTTATTATAAATATATACAAAGTAATTACATGATAATAATTATTAACTTTTAATTTTAACCATTTACGTATAATTTAGTGGTTAAAATTGATTGTACTCCCCCTTTCAAAATTACAACTTTCCCCATGCCTCTATTACACACACCAATTTCATGTCTATCTCTTCCAAAGACAAATTAGATTCTTTAACTAATTATCATTTTTACTAAAAGAATGTGAATGGAACTAGCAGGTCATATCAGGGAATTTCTTTTGCGATGCACCAAAATATTTGCTTGGTTCTACCTTGTCATAGCAGCCAAATTCACCTCTTTCTATTTTATATAATTTCTTTCTTAACACATTGCACACTATTTATTCTCTACTTAGAACGCAGCCACATAAGAAAATGGCATTACTACGCGCTTCAGTTTTTCGACTATGGTGGCTACCAAACGCTGTTCAAATTTTCTACTTTTGTTAAAATATATTATGTTGGCTTACCAAGACCAATCCTACGTTTTTCTACAACTTCAACCAGCATAGTACTAAATAAATAATTCACATAACTTATGGCAATAAGATAAGGTTTTTGACCTTTCCAATTCTAATAAACCAGTTGCATGAGAAGGGGTCATATCCCACATAGTGGACCCTTATGAAAAAGGACCAGTTTCCAATAGAAATCATCAAACATTCTAGTATTTATGTTCCAGAAAGGAACCAGATACGAACTACTCAAACATAGGTTAGGCCAATTCAAAACAAATAATGACTGTCAAACTCATATTTATTATTCTGGGGACGATTTCATTTATATCTGACAACAAACATTATCTCACACAATAAACTCTCAACTCTGCTACTATAGTCGTTTACTCATATAAGAGTCTTTTTTGATCACAAAATCCTTATCATTCTTCACCCCTTTTTTACACATAAACAAGGTATCACCAAATTCCATTCATAACACAACATGGGTCTGCTTGGAAAAAGCTTCACTTCCAAAATGAAAAGCATCACCACACTTGCTGTTTCTAGGATTGTTATCTTGAAGAATCAGCACAAAGCTCGAGCATCTTATGCTCGCTCTGATGTTGCTCAACTCTTAAACCTTGGTTACCATGACCCTGCTCTGCTTCGTGTAAGTTATTGCTATCAATTCTCTACTGAATTTTTATTACTGTCCTTGTCCTTGCCTTCAGAATAGACTCATCAACACTGTTTTTTATGTTTTGGAATATGTAAAAACAATTTTAATATACTAATATCAGTGTATATTTAATGTTTAGCAGAGGACTGTAAAAAAAATCAATAAAGAATCTGAACTCAGAAGTATTCTCTTTCTCTCTTACACATAAATATATTGAATTTATCTTTTACTTGTTAACAGGTGGATCAATGGATAATAGAACAAAACATGTTGGAGGTGTTTTCTATGATAGAAAGCTATTGTAATTTCCTGAGAGAAAGAGCTGAAGCTCTTGAAACCAACAAGTAAGTTTTCTTCTCTCCTTGCTTGTACAGCTGTTGAGTGAATCTTGAAGAAACACCAAACTGAAGTGGTGATGAATTATTTAACGATGCATGCATTTCACTGTCTTAATTTGCTAATTTAGCATTTTTTGAACATGTGTAGGGAGTGCCCCGTTGATCTCAAGGAAACATTATCTAGCCTTATCTTTGCATCCTCAAGGTGTGGAGATTTTCCAGAGCTGCACAAGATAAGAGAGATTTTAACATCAAGGTTTGGGAAAGAGTTTGCAGAACATGCTGTTGAGTTGCACAAAAATAATAGAGTGAACTCTAAGGTGCTGATCAGTTATTGCACAGAGAACTCATTTCAAGAGAATTTTCCATTATTCTGATAACTTTTGCTTGGTTTGTGTAGATGATACAAAAGCTTTCACCAAAACGCCCCACCATGGAAATCAAAATAAAAGCTCTGAAACAAATTGCTTCAGAAATTGGAGTTACTTTGCGTTTGGAGCAGGAGCCTGTATTGATAAATAAAGTAAGAGCACCTTGTCTCAAAAAGAAATCACACTATGCACTGAACTGTGATATTGACACTGAAACCAATTTTGTTACACTATTTCAGGACAAATTGAATGTTGAACGAAGACAAGATGAACGTGAGATCAGAAAAAATAGTGTTGATGATCATCACAATAAAGTTAATATCCAAAATAATCCAGAAAAAACAATTCAGCATGAGCTTGTATCTAATAGGAATGAAGAAAGGAAGAGACACACTGATACAGCTGCTGCAGCTGAAAAAGCCTTAGAATCAGAATCTTTTGAGATTGAAGTTAATAAACACTCAAATCATGCTATTGAACTAAAAGCATCGGAAAGGAGGGAAATTAAAACACTTGCATGGGAAGACTTCCAATTAAGTCTGAATCCAAGAGATAAGATGACAGCAATATCAAAGAATGCAGTGTTAATTTCCGAGGAACATGCGGAGGAAGCAAATAGAGAGGATAACAATGATCACAACAGTAATTCTGATGCAGCCACAGAAAACGAACACTTCAAATCCAACGAAGAAAGAGTTTACGCTTCTTCCAACGCTATAAAATGGAATTCACAGAGGTCTCAATCTGATCCCACTCAACATCCTTTGGCAGCAAGACATGTGATGGAAACTAGCAATCATGAACATGTGGATTGGAAGATGATGTCAGTGAGGAGTAGATGATCAAAAGGTGACTAACAAGTATGGAGGATTGGAACATATTTTTTTCTTCAAAAGTGTACAAAAGGAAAAACCTCAAGTGAAATAAAATAAAAAGCCAGTTTGTAAGGAAAGATGTTTCTCTTTTTATCTGCTAAAAATATATAAAATGGAAAATACTTAGAGAGATGTTGCAATCCTTTTACATAAACAGCAGAAGGAAGCATAGAAAAACATGTTAAAAGATATAAAATAAAAACTACAAAAAACTGTGTCAGAGAGAATCGTACTCTCATATTCTATCATTTTAACAAATCCCTACTCAACTTATTTAGTCACTCTTTGGAACCTATTAAAACCTACACAACTCTTTGTCGTTCATGTGTTCAGCTGGTTTTATTTCCAAATTCTGCAGAACACGAGTGGGGAGTTTTTATAACAATATCTCATCATTATTCATGTTATTTGGAGTGAAGATGAATCAGTAGAACGAAAAATTGAAGCAATCAAATTCCAGTTAATTTTTATCTGTCAAGTTACCCTTTTAGTCGCTGTATAAGCAACAGAGATCTTTACAAATAGGTCCTTCATCTCATAGAAAATATTTGTGAGCAATACAACGATCAATGAACAAAGTATTAATCAGGGTTAAGGGTGAAACATCCATCCTTGTCAAACACAAAATGAATCGTAAAAAAAAGAACACAGGATGCAATTTCCCTTCGAAATTAATGAGACAACAACTCAACTTCAGAACGTACTCCTGACTCCCGAGTCTATTTTCTTCTGATAATGTGTGTACATGACTAGGTCCTCAAAGAGAGATCCAAGTATCTAAGCTTATTTTTTAACCCAAAAGGTTAATGGTAAAATAAAGCAGTGACACAGAGGCTTTCAATTAAAATTTACTCATTGAAATCAAATAAGTTAAACAATTCACTCAGTCCTTATTCAAGTTTTAATTTCTACACTAGAAAACAATAAGCTTTAGACCTTTCAAAGCCTTTTCAGCAAAGTTCATTACCGCAAGAAAGATTTTTACAAACAGAATGCCTTCTCTTGAATTAGAGAGAGGGGCCAAAACCATGGCAGACAACATGTAAGGACTACAACTCACAATTTTATCAAACAAAATCTAAAACTTCATATGTGTACAAGAATCGAGAGAACATTTTAACTAATAAAATGTGACAGACAGAAAACCAAAGGTGGAGAGAACTTTGGGATAAGTTGATTAATAGTAATATTAGTTAAACACATGTCGGTATACAAAACCAGATAAAGAACATACAACAGAACAACATGAACATTAAAATGGGAAACATCTTATTATTACAAAACATCACCGATTACCCCAACCCAATAATACAAGAGCAAAAAATGTTTGAAATATGTTCGAAAAGCAGAATTGAGGTCAGGATAAGTTGCCACCACTCTGCTGCCACAAATTGATGATATCAGTGGCTTGATTGAGTAGAATAATCATCTGCTTTTGGGAGATCCAAGGCTTGCTTTCAAGCAACTCCTTGAGCTCTTCCCAAGCATCTTTTCTGGGCCAAAAGTAATACGGGCTCAGGGGAATGGTGCCATGCCCCGGTATCGTCTGGTCAAGTGCAATTCCAATGTTCTTCTCCATCCAAATGAACTTCAACACAAGTCTCGGCTTCTCTGGTGCCTTCACAACCACTCCAAGCTTCTATTAATCACAAAAAGAAACATAAATAAGAGATTTTTTTTTTCTAATTGTAAAAGAGTGCATAAATGAGAGAAATTGAAAGCATTATTTGAATGTTTGGGAGCGAAAAGTGAGAAGAGAACCTCGGGTTGGGGAGTGGGCGGGGCTTCTTCTTGGGCAACGACGGTTTCCGCGGCGGAAGCGGCGAGGGTGAAGCGCGTGGGGGTGGTTAGAGGAGGCCGGTGGGAGCGTGAGAGGGGGAAGGAGAGAGAGGGTTTGAATTTGACGGAGGGAAAGGTTAAAGCTTTGGAATTGAAGGTTGGAAGAAGATTTGGGTGAAGAAGTGCCATCGATAAGGTCTTAGTTTACTGATGCTACACTCACTCTCACACTCACATTTCAAAACAGGCAACAAGATAACACCCGACCCGTTTTCTGCCCCATTGTTCCTCGGGTCACCCCAAATTTCTATACGGGTTTTCATTTTAATATAAACCTTTTTCTTTTTGTTTACCAAATTTCACTTTTCCTTTTTAATATATGTAAATAGTTTTATCATTAAAATTGAATTATGAACTATTTTCAATACGTCGCTAAAGTATTAATTAAGATAAACAAAAGTAGATAATTAATATTAAGAAATATTTTTTGTCTTAGGTCGCAAAACTTATCAACACGGCCTACTTTGAGAAAGAATATCTAAAGGTTCCCTCGTATATTTTATGATAAAATGGAATATAATTTCCATATACTTGTTAGTGAACAAAATGGAATGAGTTAGGATTTTAGTATTTAAATCTTATCCTCTCAATCAAAGACACGAAAAAGTAAAAAGAAATTATGTAACAACAATAATGCTTGTATAAATTAAAATGGCCATGATTCCAATCTGTTTAATTTTAATATAAATTAAATGACATATATTCACATTTTCTATTCAATCCACATTATGAAAGATTAGAAACGGAATGTTAAGTATTCTCTTAGAACGTTTAATGCTAAATTACTAGGATTTGGATTCCCCATAGTTGAATTGCAATACATATGAAAATAAATGAATAAAAGGTGATTCTCAACATTTTTGAACTTTGGGTCCCAAATGAAGTGAGCTAATTTCACCATAATCTTCTGAGTGATATTCATACTACTTGAGCAACTCTTGAACCTGTTTTATTACTTTAGTCATAAAAATATTTAAAATACTATACACAATATCTTACGAAATAAAAATCATCTTCTAATAATACCTTTTAAATATTTTTTAAGTCCTAAAAGAAAGAGCCAAGACAATAAAGAGTCAAGACCATCTATGAGGTGGGACAAAATCTTACATACTTACATGACCAAAATTATTAGAAATAATCTCATCACGAATATACTTAACAACTGGCATATAATATCACGTCCAAAAAGACTTGATAATACGAAGAGATAAAAGTTTTTCTTTTCTCCTCTGAACATTAATAATGCGACAATAAATAGTTAAAAAGTTGTCTTTGTAAATAAAATTCAATAAACATTCATAAAAAAGTAAGATATAAACATACAAAAATAAACTTCTTTTTCAAGTTGAAATTAACTTATAATTTTAATTTATGAAAGAAACTTTTCTTATTTTCTGATTTAAGGCATCTGATTTTCATTTCAAGTTTGTAATGGAATTCGGCCCATAAGTCGCGGTACCAGTGTTCTTTGTTCTTAAGTATATATGATCACAGATTTCTATTATCATCATGAAGCACTCAGCAAGGCCAAAACGTTCCCTAACACATTATTTGTACATAAAGCTGGTTGAAACTTATTATTAGCACTAGATTAAATATCATTCTTCGTTTTAACACTTTCAAGCTGAGTAAAAAGCTTGATTACAGACCAAAACAGTGAATACACCCAAAGTATTGTTGTGGTACAAGCAATGAATGAGCTTTAGACCTTTGATGGCAAGTTGGCCTCACCCTCCTTCTTGCTCTTGTCAGATTCAAACTTATCAATTGCTACCTGCAGTTCATCAGTGCCTCCAACAGCCCTCATGGTGTAGAAGTAGGCACCAAAGACAAAAGCTGTCAAACCCCCAGCAACTACAAAATTCTTTGCCTTGGGTGGAAGGCTCCTATATCCTAAAAGTCCAGCCATCTAGGTAAATGGAGAGAAAAAGGGTTAGCATAATTTCGCACAATATAATTTCGCACAATATAAACACAGATTCTAAATTGTGATGCTGAGGGTAATGCAAGCAAACAAGAGGTAAACATTTCCACAAACAAACAAGCAGAGCGATGAACGGAGCAAGCTAACGATGCCAAAAACACAATGATCGAGAACGAGTTAAAGTGAGTATTTCCAAAAACAAACTACGGCAAAGCAATTGAAATAGTTGTAGAATGGAGCGTTTTGCTTTGACATATTTATCAGATTCTCAGAAAGCTTTTGAAATGCCCTATAAGTAACCTAAAGACATCAGTGTAAGAAATTTAACTGAAAAACATGAAATAAACATTGCAAGTTTTTTTTTTTTTTTTTCCATCAAATTTTAACACAAAACAGTAATAGTTTCAATTAACACAAAAGAAATGCCCTCGCAGTCACCGGCGCTCGCCGCCCTCGCAGTCAGCGATGCTTAGCCTCTGTTTCTCTACTTTTTATTTTGCTCTCTACCTCTGTTCCTTTTAGGGCTCCTTTTACTGATCTGGTTTGCCTTGGTTGTTCTGCTGGCAGCTCGAGTTTTAGAGTCTAAAGCCTAAATCTCCATATACCTATTGTAGATTTATATTTGTTTTCACATAGTAGGACATAATAAATTTTCTCAACGGAACAGGATATTAAGAAGAAAATATATATCACACATGAAGAGTGGACTTAGGTGTTCAATGTGAAATCCAAATCCAGAAATTGAGCCTGAAAAATTCAAACCCCAGCAACTACCAAATTCTTTGCCTGAGGTGGAAGGTTCCTATAGGATTCCTATATCCTAAAAGTCCAGCCATCTAGGTCGAAGGGGGAAAGGGTTAGCATGATTTCACACAGTACAATTACCCTTTGTTAATGCAAGTGCAGAATAAATAAATGAATTATGAGTTGTGATGATGAGGGGAATGCGAAAAAACAAAAGGCAAGCATTTCCACAAACAGAACGAGGGCAGTCACTAAACTATTGAAAGAATATTAAAGCCATATGCATTGATTGAGAAGTGGCTAGATTGTTTCATCCAACAGAAACAGTTTTAGTGGGTACTGCTCATACTTCTTTCAATTGAAGAGAACCTTTCAATTTCAATCAAGTTTCAATTATATGATATGAATCAGCCAACACTAGCAATATCAAAATTAGCAGAAAGGATGAAACCAAAGAAAGAGGGAGAGAGAGCGAATTCGCATTACCTTATGCAACAAAAGAAGATCCTCCGATTCACTTCACTTCTTTGGATTTGTGAACACAGCACAATGGATACTCTTCCTTTTGTGAAGATGAAAGAGTGCAAAACACACCTTCGTGAATGTATTTAAGTCTATAAGGCCAAATCTAGAATAAAATTTTAATTTTTAAAAAACAATATAAAGTTTTCAGAAAAATAAAAATCTAACGAGTTGCGATTTTCAAAGACAAAAGAAATTTACAAAAACAATAATATTTAACAACTATTTTCTTAGTTTTATATAACTATTTTATTATGTTATTAAAAAGAAACTTTTCAACAATAATACACAGTTAATTAGATTGTTTTCTTTTTCTATTATTAATTAAATAAAGTTATAATTAACCCCCGATAAATGAAAATAAGCACGAAAATTTTATTTAAAGAAGTTAAGAAACCTATGCAACGAAGTATTGGTTATTGATAATTTAGAGAGTTCTTTTTTATCATAAAATATTAGAAGTAAACATGCATCTGGATTCAAATTCCAATTTAGTTTAATTTGAGCTAATGAAATTCGAATTAAATGAAGTTAATACAGTTCCATTTTAATTATATTTTTATGCAGCGACATAGTTAAGTTCTAAATGAAAATAATTAATATTAAATTATTAATTCACGCTAACCCTTAAATAATTAATATGAATTACGTAAAAAATAAAATATTCGAAAGTTGAATTTTTATTTAAAACAACTTTTCTTTTTCATTTTCTCTTCAATAAAATAATAGATCGTAATCTGTGTGTTTCTCTACTCCGTTCTCATTCTTCTTATTTAAAGATGTTATAAGTTCATAACGACGGTTTAGCGATTAAGTTGAATTATTCATACCATATCGTTTATATGATAATAGTTTTTATATTTATTTCATTTCAAGAAATTCTTAATTATATTTCTTTTTTTTCTCCTTCTTACTCGGTTGGTCAAGTGCATACGGATAAATGCAAAAATTAAGCTCGTTGCTTTTATAATAAGGGCAAAAATAAAACTAATAATTGTCATCGTTATAAGAATTAAATATTCATTAGGCTTTTTCTTCAAACTGCAGTAGATGAAGAACCTGTTATATATACACCAGACCTCCTCCTGGTAATTGGTTTCAAATCCTTTGCCTGCGCTCCCTTGTATGAGTAAAATATTAGAGAAGATATTTGATACATTTTGTACAATTATTGAATATGTAATATTACTCATAAAAAATCAACGATATGAAACTTTTATTCTTATAAAAGTTTAATAGAATATTTAGTCCTTTAGTATTGTAAAACAATTTTAATTTAACGTTCATATATCATGTAACCAGTAGACTAGACTTGCTTAATTTTGAAAAAGTAGATGATTAAATACGCTATTAAATTTTTATAGGGATCAAAGTTGCAAATTCATGAAAAAGATGCAAAAATAATGTATTTAAGTCTTAACTACATTTTCATAATACTTTTAATGAAAACTAATTGTTAAGGGAAAACCAAAGCCTAGATACAATAGACTCCAGCCAGGACACATTCACGTACTTACAAAACCCAAACATTTGGAGATCAACCGCACCCTAACAAATCAATAAACATCAAATAAGTGAAGGATTTGAACCAGTGCATACGGTTTTCATTTAAAGTTTGTAATGCTGAGTAAAACACTTTATCCCAAAACCAAAACAGTGAACATCCCCAAAGTATATCATTGGGTAGAAACTGGAATGTAATTCTATAAATGCAAGAACTATCCTTATGAGGGTGCTTCATAGGACTAAATTCTACTAACAAGATATCACAGACCTCAAAACAATTGCGGAGCTCCAATAGATTCCAAAACTCTTTTCTCAAGTATATCTTCATCAATCCACATTGAACTTTGTCGGCGCAATAACTCTTTCTTATCTTCTTTCTTCTTCGCATGCATTTTGACTTTCATCCTCCAGTTTTCAAGTTTCTCAGCTCTTTCTTTTAACTGGTTCACAAATTTAAGATATCAATCAAAAAGAAGACAATAAACTAAATTAAGACGCCCCTGCCCGTGTGTTTGGTTTCTCTTATTTTAAAGAAACAACCACTCATATTTAGCAGACTTTTGGAAAGCTTTTGAAATGGCCCAAGAGTAACCCAAAGACATGAATGTAAGAAATTTAACTGAAAAGTATGAAATGAACATTGAAAAGTTTTTTTTTTTTTTATCAATGTTTAGCACAAATTCATAATAAAAACGGAAAACAATATAAAATAGTTTCAATTGCATAACAGACTTGAATCACAGATTTGCAGCAGAAACAAAAAATTAAATATTTCATCAATTGACAAACAATTGCAGTAGAAAGAACAAAGTATCCAAAGAGAGAAATTAAGAGCACATATTATAGTCAAGACTAAGCTCTTTACCACTAAAATCAACCTCAAGTACAGCAAGAATAGTTTTGTAAAGGCTAAATCTCCAGAGACCTATTGTAGATTTATACTTGTTTTAACATAGTAGAAGATAATAATGTATTCAGCAGAACAGGACGCTAACAAAACATAACACATCACACATGAAGAGTGCACTTTAGAGTTCAATATGAAATTAAAATCCAGAAATTGGGCCTTAAACATTCAAATTGCAATATGAACAAACAATTTGACATGCCGGAAAATCCAGGTTCATTTTAACTTTTCAGCAAGCATACTTATGAGTTTTTTAGCGCTGTACTCTAATCAAAATTGAAGTATCGCATCAGTAACCTATGCTGATATTGAATGCGAACATATACTATGCACAGAAGCTGTGGCAAAAATAAATTGTACCAATAACGAATTTCATATAAGTTTTGTCCAAACAACAATTGGATTGGAGGAACATATCAACATACCAGCATTTGTCGAAACTGCTGTCGTTCGATGTCGCGTTCTTGGGCTCTGAGCTGAGCGGCTTGAACCTTGAGCTTCTTGCGCTCTTCGTTGGCGATTCTGAGGGCTTCCCTGCGAGCCTCGTCCTTGCGCTCCTTCTCAATCTTCATCACCTCCATCTCTCTTATGTACTCTTTTCGAACCTCCTTCATTTGCTTCGCGTAATCCCTTCTCAGCATCGCCAGCTTCGCCTCCGCTTCCTTCGGGTCCCGCGGCGCCTTCCAGCTTCCCAGGAAGGAGTTCGGAGGGAGGAACTTGTGGTTCTCCAGCTGCTTTGACGCCCTCGCCGACGTCGAGAACGACCGGAGCGATGAACGGAGCATGCTAATCACGCCGAAAACACAACCATCGAGAACGAGTTTAAGTGAGCATTTTCACAAACAGGATGAGGGCAACGCGATTGAACGAGTTGTAAAACGGATCGTGTTGTTTTGTTATTAAATTTGTATTATATGACATGATATGCATTTGTAATTGAGAAATCAAGTGAAGAAATCAGAAAGAGATAGAGAGAGAGCAATTGTGAATTACCTTACTCGACACAATACCTCAAACACAACACACCACAATTAACTCAACAGACACAATACCTCTTCCTTTTATAAGACACCCAACAGAACCTGGGTTAAAAAAAAGAGAGAGAGAATTAGTCTGAATTTCTTTTTGGTCTCATATTTTTAATAATTTACTATTTGGTATTTCATTTTTAAAAGGTTTTATTTGTCTTTCAAGTTTTTTTTTTTAAGAAAATCTATTTTGCGTTTCTCTTGATTAAGGAAAATCTATTTATTTATTTTTTTGTCTTAGATAATAAAACTGATCAACAAGGTCTTCTTTTAGAATATTTAATGTTTCTCTCACATATTTTATGATAAAATGGAATACCATTTTCATATATTTATTAGACGAGTAATGATTTTATTATTTGTCCTCATTCAAAGATATAAAGAGAAATAAGAAATCATGTAAATTTTTTATATAAACTAAATGGCACATATTCTATCACCTCATTAATGATTTCCTAACAATTTCATATATTCACATTTTCTATCCAACACATATCATAGAATATTAGAAACAAAATGCTAAGTATGCTTTTAGAAAGATAATTGCTAAATAACCATGATTGGATTCCCTGTAGTTGAATTGCAATGCATATGAAAACAAATTAATGAAAAGGTGAATCTCAACTTTTTCAATAAACATTCATATAAAAATAAGATATAAAAAAGAACTTATTTCTTAAGTTAAAATTAACTTGTAATTTTAATTTAAAAGAAACTTTTTCTTTTCTTACAAGAAACAAATAATATATACTTTGTAAGAAATTTGAAGTTTATTATCATTCATAGAGGTAAAAAGAAATAAAATGTTATTCATGCGATATAGATGATTATGGACTTGGTAACGAAGACTGCACATTCTTTACCTATCGACATGAAATACAAATTAGAGTAGTTTGTAGAGAAATATAAATATTGTGTCACATTAAGATACAAATTTCACTTCAAAATTTTAAGAAACTTCCAGAAAATGTTAAGAACCATATTAAAAAATAGTTTACCTTATCATTTGCAATGCGATTCAATCGTTGCAAGACGACTTACAAACTTGTGTAATGAAGTAACAAAGCGCAACGCACATAGGACGATTTGTCTTACAAACTTTCATGCAAGCTTGTGAGAGGACATTTTACGAAAATATTGTATGATAAGAAATGTATAACACCTTTGTGTTCTTTGTGTTGATACTAGATGAGGAAAAACACTTTCTTTTGGCACCAATTATTTTGTGGAAGCATAATGAATAAATAAAAATGATTGGACAAAAGTTTATCCACAAAAATAACCTTTAGAATTTCAAGTTGGAGAGTTCATAATCTAAAAGATGAGTTACACATTAGAGTATTTAAATGGCAAAATATTCTTAAAAAGTAAATTCCATATATGCATATACTTCTCATATGACCAAAGAATAAAGATAGAATGAATAATGCACCTAAAGTTGGCTATGATTGCACTATCAAAGGTCCTAAGTATAAGGAATTCATGACTTGTTCTAAGACCATGCCTCAATATGATATTTACCACACCTTTCTAATGCTCTAATCCACCTAACTGCATCTTCTCTTGAAACTCCATTTTCTTTAGATATAATTTCCTCAAAAGCTGATGTTACATCTGCAGGCATCTTAGTTGAAGAACCTGCTATATAAACAGAAGCTCCTTCAGCTAACAGATTCCAGATTCTTTGGCTGTGCTCTTTCATCTTATGCTGAACATAAACCTTCTGGGGCTGGTCCCTTGAGAAAGCAACATAGAAACCTCCACCCTTTGCTTCTGAAAGCACCCCTTTGTTCTGTGAATGACTCAACCAAAAGTCACGGTACAGAAAGTCACCCTCTTCATTCCAGCAACCAAAGAAAAACATGATTGGAGCAGTGGCAGTAGTTCTACTTTGCACTGCTCTTTCCTCTACAAATCCACGAAAAGGCGCGCATCCGGTTCCAGGTCCAATGAGTATGAGGGGAAGCGACGGTGACGGTGCAGGAAGCAAACCTTTATAAAACCATGCTGGAACAAGGATACCTGCTTAAAAAAAAAGTACATGTGAGGTAATACTGATGATTAATTACTAAAATGCAATAAGTGGCTTGTTTTGCTTCATACCATTGCAAGGATCTAATGCTGCTAGCCATGAAGAGCATAATCCTTTCTTTTTCCTCTTGTAAGGTGTTGTCCATGACACCACATTCACAGTCAAGTGTACTTGATTGGGATGAGCGGATTGAGAAGAAGATATGGAGAATGCTCTTGGTTTCAGAGGAGGAACCAATTGGACTAGCCACTCAAATGGCATTTTTACAGATGGAAAATCCTCTAACACCTTTTTGACCATCAAACATGGAGAACAGACATATACATAAGTTTGAACTGAAGAAGACAAAAAACAAAAACAGAGAGAATCAAGGAATATCTAAATAATTGTTAAATGGAAGGTAAATTACAAAACCATCAGTTCAGCACGGAGGCTGTCATATCCTCTTGAAAAACCAATACCCTTCAAAACAGAACCAGAATTTTGGGACTGGAACTGAAACTATAATCTAATAATTTCTCTTACATAAGATTTTAAACTATTAAAAATATCTGTCTGAAATCACTAATCTTGGTAGCGAATATTTATATGCTCCCATTATATATCTACACATGTATTGTAATTGAAAATAAGCTTAAGAACCACCAAACTTTATCAATTATTGTTTCATGAATTCTTTTATATTCATGGACCAGTTTTAGACACAACCCTTTAACCATTCCCCACATTCTTAGAAGCTGCTAGACACAAAAAAGAATTCAGTGTGTAAAAATGACAATAAAGTGACTCAAAGCAAAATGATGCATGACATATAATTCATTGACCTTACCTCAAGAACAGTTCTCCTTTCTTTCTGGTTATATTGGTAAAGGTCATCTCTTCCTTCAGGTGAAGCAAAATATTTAAGTCTCTCCCTCTCATGTTCTGCTGTTGCAAAATAACTCATAACCTGGAGCATAACAGTAATGCTAGGTTAGCTTTTAATGCAAGAAGTTATAACCTAATAAGTTGTGAAGAAACTCAAATATCCAAGCTGATGTCCGTTTATTATCATGCTTCTTTCCTGTATGTAAATACTTAAGAAATCATCATGTGTAAATCATCATGTGTCATAACAATCTTATAAGATACACATCATACATAACATCTTCAAAACGAAAAATTATGTTCTGCCCAGGTACAAAAAAAAGGAATCTTGTTTTATAGAATGTGGCATAATAGGTTTTACATAAATTATCACTAACATACATAAAAATTAAGAGAGGATTGCTGCATTTGATTTCAGTTACTATCTTAGATGGTGAGAGGTCATTTCTCACCACAGCCAAGATGTGTGCTATTAATTAAACTAGGAGAATGCTATATTATAAAGAGGCTTGCATTTGATATAGGGTTTGAGCTAACTAGGATTTTTAGTGGATATTTGTGTAGGAAAGCCAAGCCAATACATATAATGAAAAATCAACATTCCTCGGTCATTGTGAGTTTCTGTTTGATTACCCAAAGCAACTAATTCTAGCAATTTATTAACTCATTACGCATCTAATCTAAGGTTAAGAACTTCAAACAGAAAAGAAAAAGAACATGAAGTAAATGACAAAGGAAAGCATTGAACTTAATTATGTATCTTTTAAAAATGGCATAAAAAATGTGCTGTCAAAACTTACTACATCTCACCTCAAAGAAGTAACGCCTAGGAGAAGCTGAAGCTACATCCATCGAAAATTCCACAAAGGTTCTTAATTTTACAGGGCTTCTAGAATCACGGGCATTGTGATCATCCATTTCTCTTGGACTAACCTGAAATTTTGCAGATATCTTAGTAGTAAAATGTACATCCACATTTTGAAGGAAAATAAGTTTAATAACAAAAATACCAATCAGGTACAAGGCATGCATACAAATAAAGTACAAGCAGAAACGGGCAACTATATAGTTCTACTATTCCTAGATAGAAAAAATTTCAGCGAGAACATGGCTTCAGAAATCCTGGAAGCAGAAAGTAATGGCAGAAACAACCACAAGGCTTGCTTCTTTTATTTGTATATGACGTTGAAGAGAATGAATCAGGATAAAGTGAAGTGAATGCTGACTGAGTAAGGTCGGAGAACCACAATAACATTAACTAATACTGAATTACTTACAGTAATGAATGAATCAGGATCCAAATTACAACGTTGTATGAAAGCATCAACTGCAGCGGAATCTTGACCAGGTAGAATTTCAAGGACATCACCAATCTCATATTGAAGAGCCTGAGGAAACCATAATGCATTTTGTAATTCAAATCAGTGGATGAATAATTTTGTAGCAAGTAATTTCACTATACGATATAAAAATAGGATATGACGCATTGTAATTTGTTCCTAATTCTAACATGTTTCAACACCAAGAAGTTTATACATCTATCCACCACAAGGTTAAAAGAAAAGATACAGGGTAGCTTACAGGTGAAACAAATTCAAATTCAAAATGACGAACATCTTTTCCACAGTTTGATCTGGTCAAAGGAAGATTCTTTACCTGCATGATCAGAACAAAATAAAGTGAGGTATGCTACAAAAAGAGATGACTAGGTGGTAGATAAGTTTTTAGAAATGTCTGTTCATGAAAAATATAAGCTTAGAAAACACACATTGAGAAAATCAACTCTACAAAATTCCGAATGTTCTAAGGATCAATTAACACTTCATCAATCAACATCAATTATAATAGATTAGATGCTATACTTCTTAAAATACAAGGAAATGTTAACTATAAAAATGACATACAAACATTTAATTTATCTAAAATTCTGTATGCATGAGCATCAAGATGTCAATATAATATCATGCAATTCTATTGTTAAATTAGATTTGTTAAATTCATATTCAACAAAAAAAAGTTAACAAGTGTGCAAGTCCTAATCCCAGAGTCAGTGGGTCCTTTCACAAATACATGCTAATAAAATAGTTCTCACACAGAATAAACATTTCATTTGTAACTTGTAATAGATGTAAACCAGTAAAATACTAAATATTCTATACTACAGAAGAGATGGTGCTTTGATCTATGTACTATAAACTGTTTATTAGTGGACCATAAAACCCCAATTATTGAAAACTGTTACTGAACACTAGTGATAGGAGAATGCACATATTCTACATATTGTTTACAACTACTAAAGATACAGTGTCTTATCCTATACCATCTTAAGAAAGCAGCCAGGTGTACTTCTGTCAGAAAATGCTTTTCCAGGGTGCACTGATCGAGCACTTCCAATTTGAATACTAAGACATGTTAAATCTGAAAGAGTCACATGTTATTCTTGTCAAAATAACAATAGAAAAGGCCTTATCAACAATGAGGGTAAAAATGTGTAACTCCACCAAACCATTACAGCTAAAGCTCAACCAAATCAAGCATAACCAGATTTAAGAACACCAAAGAAAAATTTCCACACCTTTGGGTGTGTTATATAAGTGAGTGTGTACTGCTTTTGCCTAAAAGTGACAAAAAATCAAAATGCTCTCGTATGTTTAAGCACCAACAACTTTCAAGGCTTAACCTAAGCAATTCAAACACACAACTCATATCCCACATCCAATAACATGTCAACAATATCATTAAAGTAAGCACTTTTACCAATTTGAGACTATTTCATTACTTGATATGCAAAGTCTAATTACCTAAGCATAGAAGTGCGCTACCCAATTCAATTATTCAAAGAGATGGTGAATCATAAACAACAAAAGCGACATACATGCAAAGACTTTTGGAGGTAACAAATTCAGAAAGATTGCAAGTCAACCAAGAACTTAACCAGTTTGGAATACCCGAAGTACTAGAAAAACGTGACTCATGATTTTCAGAGTTGTGATATGTGATCTGGACTTTTGGTTGATCAATGAAAACTGCATCTTGAATCACAACATCAGGACCATTTGGTAAGAATTGTGGTTTAATCATATTTAACATTCTCCACAGAGAAGACATCCAAGGATCCAGAGAAGCTTCATAGCTACAAATAATTATACCATCTTTAGTCGTCACTTGAAACATACAATGAAGTAAAAAACATTGATTTTGATTAAAAATATAATAATTTTAATTAAAATAATTAATTACAAAACATGAGGTATTCAGTATAACAAAGTTCTCGGTACCATGTAGTAGCAAGCTCTAATATAGAAAAATATTAAAAGTAGATTCATATCTTCCATAGAGCATTACTCAAGGTACCCATGTTTTTGCCATTGTGACCTTTTAAATTAAAGAGTATAGAAAAATAATAATAGTCACTACTCAATGTCAGAAACAATTGTCACTTAATCATGACATCGTGTCGTGCAAGTGGCTACTTTCTGATGAAACAAGTTAGTTGAGGCCTAAGTGAGACTTGAGGGTGTCCTTCCACTATAGAACAACTTACGCCAATAAGGTTTGAAGGATTTGTCAAAAGGATGCAAAACCTTTCTGGCAACATGCTCCGTTTAAAATTTGGTTCATTATTTGTTGAAGCATAATGCACACAAAAGTATCAGCTGGTAAGGTTAACATTATTTAGAGAAACAAGAAAAGAACTTGGTGTCAAATGGCAATGTTCTGTTTACTTAAATTTGGTACATTTTTTGTGGAGCTTAAAGCTCAAATTTTTTAATTGTACTACTTAGGTTCTCAATCTGATTTGGGATAGAGTAGTATTCATAACCACTTTATGTCTGTATAAAGGAAGGCACCATTCAGTCATATACAGAGATCAGCATCTTGGCTTCATTTTTCATTTTATATTTACCAGATGCATCTTGTTCCTTCTTTATGGATGACTTATTATTGTTCCCTTGACTGTAAATTCCCTCTGTTTCCTCTGTCGTATGGATGCACATGTGTAAACATGTATTGTTGCTCACAGAAGCATTTGAAAATGGAAATGATCCTTTGAATCATTCTATCAAAATCTATAACAATGGTGCTTCATTGGCCTTATATTTGTTCTTACCAAGGTCTTTCTAAAGCAGCAGACGAATCTGGTAAGCAAAGGGATTGGCATCCTTGCTTCAGTCCTGTTTCCTATGCTAACTTAATGATCTCTTTGTTTTTGAGCTCTAGAGGATACCTTCCCTTTGCCGAGATGAACTTACTCTTCTCTCTGAATGTTTTATATCTAGTTCAGATGTTTAAAGTAGAGCAGTAATTTGTAAGAACATTTAAATACCTTATCGTTGGCCACATAAACTTAATATCTCTTCGAGTATTTCTTCTTCTAGTTCATAAATTCAAAGTAGTGTAATAATTATTTGAATGTTATTACATATTGTTTTGCTTTACTGACGTTAGTGGAGACGCTGGAGACCAAACACAAGGTCTTGGCATTATAAATTAGAATAGATGATTCAAACTCCTATTCATTGTACCAACCATACCTTATAGATATTAGAACTCGTGTTAAGATACGTTTTCAACTAAAGGAATAAGGATTAATCATAAATCAGAAGAGAAGTAATCTTGTGTTTGAAGGAATATCAATTATAAATAAAAAAATAATTGAACTCTCAATTAGTACATTCTAGATAGATGAATTAGTAATCTAAAAACATCAATTTCATACTTTACAAGAATAGATGTGTATGTTTGAACTATGCCAAGTAAAATTGTCCAATTGACAACCTAACATGTAACCATACCCTGAAGGGTGTTGATCATCTCCCAAGCCCCTTTCTACAATAGCTGTTCCTCCAAGGTCCATTAATCTTTTATCTAGCTTCTTCGCAACAAACTGTGAGTGACAGTTCACAAGTAAGGTTTTATCCAAAACATCAAACTAAAGAAAATAAATATATCTGGCAAGACAGTAAAAAACGCTTTGATAAAACTTGTAGTGTAACTAAGTCATTTTCAATATTCTCCGGTGCCTACTATGCCCACATTCTCACAATGTTTCAGCATCAAGAGGTACATAGTCAATAATCAATGCAACACTTATGAGTGTTACACTTCATTCAACAAATAAAGCACAACATCAAATGTGCAAGAATTAATACTTTACATTGTACTTCTGATAACCAGAATCTCCCAAGCCGAAAACCGCATAAGAAACCCCTTTAAGCCAATGCCGGCCTAGGTTTCTCTGAAGAAGATATCTCCAAAACACCTGCAAAGGAAAAAGAATAATAAACAAAAACAAGCCAAAATAAGAGTTTAGTTTAATTTTCATGCTCTGAAGTGTATTGAATTTCACAGTCAACTAATAGGAAGCCAACTTAGATAAAATGTCAACAATATATCTAACGTACACAACACTCTATTTGAATGATTATGTAAAAAACCTTTAAACTATCAGCACATTTAAATTGAATTGTGAAAACAATTTCAAATAACATCACGAAAAGTTTTCAAAAAACAAAAATGTAAACAGTAAGTAAAGACCCTTTTAAGTTAGTCACCTTCATAGAATCAGGTGTATCACCCTGGCCTGTTGTGGAAACAACAAAAATGACAGCCTGCTCCTGCGGCAACAAACTCTGTACAAACGCACCAACATTGAACAAAAAACTTAAAATTTGATTTCAAAATAACATTTTTGGCACACCCAACAGAAGATGTTTCATTTAATTGCAACACATACAGGGTCATATTGATCAAGGGAGAGAAGGCTGACGGGACAAGCTCTGCGTTCAGCTTCGCGAGAAAGACGTTCGGCTACGTCCAATGCATTGCCGGTTTGAGTGGCATACAATATGAGGAATTTATGCATCACTTTCACCTTCAATAAATTCAAAGCTAAGAACTTTTCAGTGAATCAGAGAAAGGGGTTTTGATAGGGATTTGCTGCGTCGTGGCTATTAGCTCCCGGAGCAGGTGGCTGAGCAATGAGCAAAAGAGGAAGTAATGTGAGGGGAAAGAAGAGTAGAGGAAAAGAAGAAAGGTGGAAATATTAATCTTTATAGTTTCAATAAAAAATAATTATTTTTTGCAATTTTTGCTAAGAGACAAAATCATTTTTTTTAATTATAATGAAAACAGAGGGGAAATAAAAAATTAAGAAGCCACAACTAAAAATATAAACTAGTTATATGATATTAATAACATTTTAAAGCAATGGAATAAATATAATTAGTTCCTAATTACATATTTAAACACAAAATAATTAAATCAAAACTTTTTTAATAAGACAATTTAATTGCGGTTATATAAACTACCTAAATGATTTCCAATCAGAACTTTAGCTGTAAGAGACCTCCTCCTATTCAGTTAATCAACTCCTTTAAACCATTTACATTAAAATTTATTTGTATTACAAAATTAATTTTGTATTACACGCAATATCTTTTTTATAAGTAATCCGTGACCATAATGATGTAAAAACGTTAAACATATCAACATTAATAATCTTATTATTACTAACAGAAACATAAATTTTGTGGCATGTATCCTTTATCTTTTATTATGCTTGACTTACAAATAATATATGTATAATTTTATTTTATGCAATTTTACTTGTTTATAAAAAAAAGATAATTAATTATACTATTTATTATAAATTATATTGAAGTTATATCATAATAAAAATTATTATATAAAATTAAACATTTTAAACATTCACATCTTATTAAATATTTTAAAATTCACATCTTAAATTTACATGTAAATTAAAGATAATTATTTTTTTAATCTAAATAAGACCAGATCAAATTAAATTTACATATTTGATATTGGTATAATTTGTTATAAATATTATATGATGACTTTAAATTATTATAATAGAAAAACAGAAAATTAACTTGAATACCTAAAAATGTACCAATATTTCAATTTGAATCACGTATCCGTGTCTAACATGTATTGTATCCGATACTTTAGGATATTTTAATGATAGTTATCAATGAAATATATAATTTCTAAAATCGTAATACATTACAATAAAATCTTTGAATAATGATCAATTTTAGTAAAAAAAAATAATTAATCACTATATAGTGACCAATTTGACAACTAAAATAGTTTCAAAAAATTATTATTAATTTCTAAATTAATAATTAAAATAGTTTCAATAATAAATAGATTTTTAAATTGATCACTAACATTAGCTTCTAGATATTGATTACCAAAATAATTGATCTCTAATTAAAAAATTTGGATTTACATATTAACAATCATATATTTATTATTTATTATGTTTATAAGAATTATTATAAAATTTTTAATATTCATATATTACGTATCGTATTCTATTATTTTGAAAATAAACATATTAACGTATCGAATATGTGCATCATTGCCCTACATAAAAGATCACATTAGAGATAGTTATAAACGATAGATATATTATTTTTTAATATTTTACTTATATACACATACAAAACTGACTATCCCAAATAATAATAATGATAAAAAAAAGTATATGCCACAAATAATTAGGAATATAGACTGAAAATGCAAAAATAAAAATATAAAAATTACTGGACCATACATTTTTACAATGCTTCAAAAATTTAGATCTTTTGCCGCAGTGTCATGCTAGGGAGTAAAAACCGAATAGCGCCCTAATTTACTTATTCTTTATGGACTTCGGCAGATGGTTCTAACTTTGTACTACTATGTACACTATCTATTGGACTTCCAGACATTTCTGTCTGCGGTTCACTACTCTTCTCATCAACACCGTTTTTCTCAGCATCATCACCATTACCTGGTTCACGAACTCCCTGTTGACGTGTTACAGAATCTGAGGTTACTTCGTCTTCCATTGATCCTTCAACTTCTACCTCAGGCTTCTGATCACAAGAATTTAGTTCATTTTCGGGGATTGAAGGCTCCTCTTCTTCAACCCCTGAGTTTTGCAAATTTTCCTCCTTCCCAGCATCTACCTCAGGCTCTTGATCACCAGAACCTAGTTGATTACCTGGGATTGATGTCGACTCTTCTTCGATCACTGAGTTCTGCAATTTTTTCTCCATCTCAGCTTCTACCTCAGACTTGTGATCACTAGAAACTAGTTCATTTTCTGTGATTGATGTTCCCTCGTGCTGAAACCTTGAGTCTTGCAATTTTTCCTCCATCTCTGCTTCTACCTCAAGCTTTTGATCACAAGAAACTAGTTCATTTCCGGGTAATGCTGTTTGCTCTTCTTGAAGCACTGAGTTTTCTAATTTGTTCTCCGTCTCCTGATTCTTATTATCAAGAGGCTTGTTAGTACCGGGACACGTTCCATGATGTTCCTCTTTGTCAACCTCCACACATTCATCACCTTTCAGTTCCTTGTCACTATTGATGGATTTCGAAATAGAACATTCTTGAAACTCAACATCTCCAATAGAACTTTCAGATGATATTTTAACCGGGCCTTTGCCTTCCGCGGTATGCTCTGTTTCTGAATCATCTTCTTCATCCTTACTATTAGAGACAGGAAACGACTGAAATGCATCCCAATCATCTTCACTGACTTCATCTTCTTCCTCGTCATTTTCATCAGTCTGCATCACAACGGCTGGTGGTGATGGTACATAAGGTTTCACTTTACTTCCTTCTGATGGCTTCGGCGATTTTATGTCCAAAACTGGTACTTTTACTTCTATTGGATTTTTATCATGCGCTACAGAAGCTCGGATTACACCCTGCGAATTATAAAGGGTAGTGGGACCTCATCATTTTTATGCACAGAAACAAATTTGGCATTTCTAAAGAAATTTCTAAACAAATTAGAAATCTCCGTCAGCATCTTTCAGGTATTCAATTAGTATTAGTATAAAAAAAGGAAGTGCTATAAACGTCCATCTGTAGCAAAGAAGTACCTGAAGTTGCTGGCGGTGAAGAGGAGGCATTGATAGTAAAACATCCTTGAAATGAACGGCTGATGAAGGAATTTGAGCAAGGCGAGAAACAAGCACAACAGCTGTGCTTCTTAAATCTCTGACTTCCTGTCATTTATTTGCATGATCAAAAGAATGTATAACAAAATCAAGAAGCTAACGTTACCAACAGAAACTCCCAGTTCATATTACCTGAGAAAACCCAGCTTCGGTTGACAAGAAAATCATGACAATTGCCTCTAGAAGTAGGTTCATAAAACTTCTCTGGCAGTCATTACCTTTTGACAGTGCTTGTAATAGTACCAGGAGACTCAGGCATTCACTAGCAATGGTTACTGATTCTCTTGTTATAGTATTCTGTTATCAATCAAAGTATGTAATCCTTTAGCTACACCATAAATTGCAAAGTTGAATATTAATCTGAACTAATGACAATATTAGATGCATTAATGGAAAAAAAAATGAAATATTCGCTATACCTTAAATAGTTTGTTGATTAAAGTGAAAATATCAGTAATTAGCTCCCCAACAATAAACATCATAAAAGAGTTATCTTCTGTATTAACTCTTTGAATCCTGGATTTCAGAAATTGCAATCCTATTGCTTGAACCTATTAAGAAGAAAGTTCTGTCATTAGAATTTATTTCTGGGTAAGAGCCATAGTCATAAGGTGTGATATTTCTTACATAATAATTTACCTGCATATTTGAATCACTAAGTAAAGTTTGGATACATCTAATACAATATTGTAGTGCACCAACACAGATGGAGTTCCTTGCTTCACAATCTTCGGCATATTTACTTTCAAGAGCTAGTTTCGAAATGGATATAATTTGGTCAAGAGAAAATGAAAGTTTTGTATGTATTAGCTTGCGTTGGTTGAGACTTTTAACCACCAAATGGAATTCCTCAATGCAATCCTTAGTCAGAGCAGCGACGACGCTCAGACAAGTTCCAAACATATCTCTTAGAGGGATAAAGCTATCATGAGGGTCAGCCTCATCTGCAAAAAAAAAAAAAAAAAAAAAAAAAAAAGAAAAAAATTGGGTAAAAGATCCATCAGTTGTCAAGTTGAATGAATCGGCTAGCTTGAAGCCAAGATCCAGCTCAAATATCTTGAAACTTGAGGAACTCGAGTAATTTCTTCCATACAAAGATTGTACCATTAAATTAAATTAAGAATAGTGAAATTGCACATGAGCAAACATTGAGGAAATACATGTAAAATATTAACATTCAAAATAGGAATGCATATGGAGGCATGAATGAACACAGATGACCCTGCTTCCAACTAAAATGGCTTACCATCAATGATTCTCTTTAATAAAGGAATTGTACAGTGGACCATGTCAATGGCTTCTGATAAGCACACCTCAGTTGAAGCCTCCCTTACGCACTTGTAGCCAATTAAAACTAACGCCAAAACCACTGATTTGGGATTCTTATGCATCTTAAGTAATCATTATAAGAAGAAATCATCAACGAACACAATTTTAGAGAAGAAATATAACTAAAGAAAAAATTAGGATAAAATATTGCACAACTTCCATGAATACATAACTGTAGATATTTGACAAAAAAGATAATGGCTCAAACAGAAATCAGTCATCCAGTATCATAAACAACACACCTGGGCCTCCATACGGTTGATGACTGCCTTTGTTGTGGTACATAGTGTTTGTATCACATTTACTCCAGAATTTGGATGAGTTACTGAAGTTGTGTCAGCACTAGACAACACAAGAATATGAAATGTTTAGCACAATATGTATATCCAATGCAAAACTTCCATCAAATAATTGAAACAGCCATAATCATCAGTCATAAGAAATTAAATACCTCTGAAACACTTTAAAAAGGTAGTTTAAACAAAGTTCCATAGTTTTCAAAGCCAAATTTTCACTATTGAAAATTTCTTGTGGACAATTCTGTGCAACCTGTGGAGAAGAATTGAAACTTGAACTTTATAAGTCTCAAAAACATAACGAAGCAGCAAAAGCTTGCTAGACTACAATGAGAACCTATTCTGCCGTAAGAATAGAGTGTATGAAGTGTTGAGAGAAAATAGAATGCGGGGTCACCATCCTTAAATCAGTTTATCAAATGACTACCTGTGATAAAATGGATATCGCCAGACTGTGCCAAGAATTATCCATGTAAGTGGAATATTGAAGAATCTGCATACATTAAAAAGAATAGGATATGTAAGAATAGTTTTATTCATGCCCATTCCATATGATATAAACTCAACCATATAGGCACAAAAATTATTATGACTGCAAACAAGTAAGAATCTTCTCTAGTGGACTACCATAGAGATCACACATTGATTAAGAATAAGATTAGATTATAATATGTAAGTTAAGTGCAACCCTCATCTTATAAGTTAGCTTTGTGAGATTGAATTAAACATAAACCCATTTATTAAGACATACATATATTGAATAGTCAAGATTAGTCATTAATTTTTCAAACACTGTACTCTGAACCCGTAAAGACAAAAAAAAAGTATCTAAATTGTCCAGGACAGTCAGAAGATTTAAAAAAGTCACAGGTTCTCCAAATTCAATGTAAACCATGGGGCTCTAAATCACATGTTGTAGCTCTAAAATAGAGGAAACTAATATTTCACAAGAACTAATTTATTATGAATATCCATGTCAATTACATTTGGAAATTCTTTGTCAAGAACCATCTCTCCTAACACTTAGGTGGAGGAACGAGAATGATTTTACACACAAGATAAAACACCCACCTGCAACAGTTCTTTGCAAATATCCACGGTAAGTAACCCGGCTCCGAAAAATCTTTCAGTCATAAGAAATTGAAACATAGGAAGTACAATTTCATATAATTTCAAGCCTGAGGATTTCACATCATTACTTGACAAGTTACCACAGTGCTTAGCACTGAGAAAAGTATGCTGTAAAATTGGTTGGCAAAGGACGGGATGTTGTGACTGAAACAGGCCAAGAAGAGAAAAGCCCCACACGAACTTAAAATCTTCACACTTCAATTCAACCATGCTATATGGATGTTGAGTGGCACTATGTTTTATGGTGTTTTCAACTGAGGCTTCGTTTCCTTCAGAACCCACAGGAACTGCATCAAGTGCAAGTGCTTGCAAAATTACAGGCCAAGATTCATCTAAGCATGGACGCAATTTTGAAGATACAATAGGTGATTGCAGTCCATCAAGGAACAGATTCCACTGCAAAAAAGGAGCAACTAGAATGAGAAGGCAGTCATAAAGATATTCACAGTTTCAGGTTGATCCAGGTTTCATCTCCCAATAAAATTATGCACTCATTAATATTTGATAAGTTCAAATTCTGGCACACCTTCCTCTTTGGGCTAAGGCATAAGCATATATAGCTATAATCTTTCAATGTATGGATCCAGTACTTTCCCAGAATACTTGAGCTTTTTTGGAACAATGGTAATAGTGCCAGGTACTTATCTGGAACTCCATCCTGCTGCTTCCTCATGGATGCATATATATAACACTTAAGAGAAGCATGAGCCGCCAGAAGTCTTATTTTAATCTAAAATATAGAGTATAAGTAAGACAAAAGGTCTAGACAATTAATATCTCAAAAATTATCAAATACATATAACAGTATAGTCACATGCCTTGCTTGTGACCCATTCTGCAAATGAAGGATAGTAAATGTCCTCAAAGTCATTCAATGGGCGAGAAATTAACGAGAATATGCGCTTGACCACCACTTGATCTCCACTGATGATTCCACTTGTTAGTATCTGAAATTTTCAGATACTAATGAGCTATATTTAATTGCAAACTTGAGGAACTTCGCAAATATATTTGCAACTTCCAAATAATAGTTTATGAAATGTTCGAGAGAAGCCCAATTGGATTTACATAAGTGATTTTGGGGGATTTCTAAAAATGTAAAGTCAATTTCAAAGATAGGAAAGAAAATGAGGAGAAGGATTAGATCTGCTACCTTAGTAGCTAAGTGCAAGCCTGCCTCCAATAAGCTAGGACTAGAAGATGTGTCCAAGGTAGTACGAACTGCAGATACTAGCTGGGCCTATATTTAGTACAGTTTAAGTTATTCCAAATAAATCACAAAAGTCATAATCAACTAAAACCATAAAAACAAGACATTACATGGGACTATGTAACAAAAGCAGTACGAGAATTAATTAAATGATCCTTAAAGAAACAAAAGAACTTCTTAGTTGACTAAAGAATGGAAATCTTGCGAGGGAAAACAAATTTGGCACATCTTCTTAAATACCTGATACTGTTCCAGTAGAAGATGCCCAGGAAGCTCCGGGTCAGCTGATTTTTCAAACTGTTAATCCAAATTCAAATACAAGAACAAATTAATAAAACCTCACCAGTAGAGAGATAACAAGATTAGGATACATCAAGCAGTACATACACAACATCAAATTAAGCAGAAAATAAACATTAATTAGTATCTTCGAAATGAACTCCAGATATATAATTAATAAAAGTGATCAAGTTCTTCAACAGTTTCAAAGTAAACAACAGTCAAATTATCACTGACTGTCATACACAAATAAAATTAAGCAGAAAATAAACATTAATTAGTCTCTTCTAACCTTTTCTCCAGATATATAATTAACAAAAGTGATCAAGATCTTTAACACTTGGTTGAAACTTTTACACATTTCAAAGTAAACAACAGTTAAATTATCCCTAACTATCTAGATAGAAGAAAGTATGTGTCTTATTAGAGTTCTAAAGCCTCTCCTTTAGTTCTATCACAAACATGTAGCTAATAAATAGAGCCTCCCACAGAAAATAATAGATAGAAGAGACAAAAATGTTATCAGAAAAGGACGCGAGAGAACAAAGGCATTCAAGTTGCAAAGGCATCATATTTCACAGGGAACATATTACCTTGTCCACAATAGTGCCAAGAAGACTGACGCCTACTGGCTGCATGTTCTCAAATTGAATTGTGCTAATCTGTTATGGAGGGAAATGAGACGGGAGGGTGTGATTGATTTTGAATATCAAATAAAAGTGCAAAAGGTAGATCATGCATGGCTAAGCAGCACCTGATAAGCAAGTGATATTAACTCTTGCAAGTGGAGAACCAACCAATTACTAGTAGTAGGTTGCCCACTTGCATGTTCTTTCCTTGCCAAGGTTAGATCAAAATGTGCAGGATTTCTTCCAACAGCATCTGGTAGATGGCTTAAGCATCTGAAACAACATTAATTATTCAAACAACAAACAATATTAATGAAAGACGATACAAAATTTCAAAGTTAACTTTCCATAAAAGGATGAGGATATTTTTAGCATTAGACACATTAACATCATCAAATGAGAGAATCCTTTCCTCAATTATCTATAGTGGTAAACAAAGAGGGTGATTATACTATAAAATTGGGTAAATTTATCATTGACAGATACATGCAAGTTCTAAAAATTTAAATTAGAAGTTGTGAAGTACATACTCTGCAGCAAAAAGTCTGGTCTTATATCTGAGGTACTTCTCCCTATTAGTAGCACCAATGGATGCTTGAAACTTGTCACTTTGTATGTTGTTGGATCCAGCAACCATATTTTCATCATCTCCAAGGTTCAAACCCGAATCACCATCTTGGTTATCATTTGCCCCAACATTGTTACTTTCTGTGTTCCTCATTGATGTTGCAAGGACCTGTAATAATCCCATCATACCATAGTGAAGAGTATTGAGAAGTGTCAGAAAATATCTTTTGACCCAAAAACCAAGGTTATTGGTTGGAGTTTGACTATTGACATCATTTACTTGCAATATTCCTCTATAGCACATCTACTATAAATGTGGGGTAGACCGGAGGCAATTTAGTAACATCTAACTTTTGAAAAAGTGGTCAAAGCAGCATGATCCATCGAAACCTGAACCAATGATGTTGTTTTCTATCTATTTTGCTCACTAACAGTTTAGTAGCAAAAGTAGTTACTGTCATTTGAGCTTGCTTTGCAATTTGGTAGTAATATCTACAGTTCACCCATGTGTCACTATGTTACAGGTTACAGATATACCATTCTATCATTGTAGATAAGACAATTGTATGGGGTTGAATCACTTGAGGTCACAAGCATTTTTCTCACAATAAGGATCTTCCTCAATCCTTGTTTTACAAGACAAATCCCTGCCCTTGTTATATACAATTACTTAGATATCACCCCCCCCCCCCAACACAGAGGAATAAATCCTTAGACGGCCCAGTCAAAAACAAAAATAATATATCACATGTGCATTAATTTCCAATTTCCTTCAAAAGCATCAGTTTTTGTGTCTATTTGCAGTACAGTTCTGGACACTGCAATCGTGAAACATATGCTTACCACTTTGCGACATACTGATATCCAATGTGAAGGACATGAAGGACAAGCTGCACAGAATAATCGCATAATTGTTGTTCGCACCAAGTTTCCAATTCTGCACAAATGAAAGCAGTCTAAGCCAAATACTAATTGCTATAAATCACCATGGCCAATTTGTTAATCACAGATAAATGATACTGTGGTTGACAGTGGAAAATGCCATCATCCCCCTTTTCCCTCTTAAAAGGAATTCATTAAACCAGCCCCTCTTCCCACCCTTCTCCCTCAAGAAAATAAAACAACAAAAATTGTAAAACCAGAGGAAGAGCCAACGAATAATCTTACGAGAAAATAATCTTCAATACAAAAATATCCTTTGAAGATTGAAACATTTAAAACAAAAACAAAGAAACCAAATACTAGCTTTTGTACTCCTTATGACATCTCTTTGCTGCTTGAATATAAAGTCTTACTTTTTCTATAAAAAAAAAAATTCTAAGTGGGTTTATGTCTAACTCTACGCATATATATTATAACTCGGCTTTATTCCTAGTTAATGTGGGATCTCTAACACATTCCTTCAGACCTAGGAATAAACATCTTGAGCATGGAATTAAATATTTGTGAGTAATCTAATAGGAGTCCGATAAGGGTGACATAATGGTCCCAAAAGCTTGACTAGGACAAGCCTTGAATGGCTCTAATACCAATGTAGCAATTAAGAAAACCTATATTCCGGTAGCATTAATTGGTTCATAACGAAGTCTTGAGTGATACAAGTGGGCCACCTACCATACCACACTCTAATCAACCTTATTTAAAAGAGATAACAATCACATTCTCATCACCTCTACTTGTAACAACCAAACACTAAAAGATAAGGAAATAAAAATATGTTAAAATAAATAGGAAGACTCTAAATACAATAGACAGAATGATGACATTTTGATCCTTATAATCTTTACAACACAAATGCATAGGTAATTACCCAAAATATTTCAAGAAACTAGTAATAAAAAAGATGTTTGATTTTCATCTTAACCAAAGAACTAATCAACAGGAGAGGGTAAGAAAATTTGTTTATCTATGTCCGTACTCGGAATCAGTTTCCTCATCAAGCATAAAAAACAGGTTATCTTCAATCTGTTCAACAATAATTGAAGCCTGCAAAGATTAAAATCAGGTCTTAGCACAACAATCTGACATGCTAGCTTTTCTATATTGAAAACATATAAAGATGGGAAACCAACTGGATCTTTCTCAATTAGATGCCTTAGAGTAGACACAGCAAGATGCCGCAAAGTTGGCTGCATTTAGAAAAAGAAAAAAGAAAGCCTAAGCAGAAAAGAAGAGCTAATAACACATTATTTCCTATAATGATAAATACATCAGAGGGAAACCTGTCTTGATGACAAAGTAGACAGAAGAGTCTGCACATGGGAGTGTACAGAAACAGCTTGAGGTGCAAATAGAACAAGCTGTTGTGTGAAGCGAGCACTCCTGCAACAAAAAAAGAAAACTTTCTATACTATAAATAAAACAATACTTTGAAAACTACCTTCCCCAAAGCCAGAAACAATATGACAACAAGAAAATATTAACTATATTATAAAATGTGGAATGAAGAAACATACTCGAGCATAGTTGAAGTTTCTTGCCAGCAGCTAATCTCGGCAATAACAGACTGGAAAGGGAAAAAATACTGTATGAAGCATAAAAAAATGCAGAAGACTCTAGATTATTTTAACAATCTATGTCCCCCTTCAGTGCTGTTAGAGATATTTCTCTTTTCTATTTGTTGCCACAAGTAACTGTTTTTTCTATTCTCAGTTAATATTAACTGTTAGTAATTCTATGATCAATATATAAGTCTCGGGTAACAAAGAATTATCAACTTTTCTGTATGTACATACTCATTTTCAGTATCAATCTATTTTCTTTCAACAAGTGCATAGGTTGTAGGGTAAGACTGCAACTCTGGTATCTTTAAGCAGGCTTCCTGAACACAGCAGCTGATGCCTTTAATGGAAGCTTTCCAAACAGACATGCCGAGAAATTTATCTCTACTTCATTGAATTTTGTTTTTCAATATTTATCATGTCCATTGGTGTTTCCTTATTCATTAAAGAGGATCATTTATCCTAGACATTCTTTTTAAATTATAATCATTTTCTCTTTCCTCTCGATAACTTTATATTTTTATTGATAATTAAAAAATACTAGAAAAATTCACCTTGGAGCGGGAGAAAAAAATGCTTCCTGGGACAAGCTCAGGGCCAAGAACAGTAACTATAGCATTTATAAGACGACCAACTCCCTGTTGAATGTCTACTAACCCATTCTCGTCTGATAAAAGAATGTCCATAGCAAGAGAAAGTGTCGCCTGTGAATAAACGTAGAAGAACCACATGATGTCTAATAAGAGATTATTTTACACAATAAAGTCAGGTGAAACTATCTGATTAACCAATAAAAGTAGCTAATAGTTTTCTCAATATTTGGATGTCGAACAGCAAGCACAATGGAAAATAACTATTGCTCCATTGGCTGGATACATTATGAATTTATGATGGAATGGAAATTTATATTGGTTCAATCACACCTCTCCCACCCCTCTTTGAAATTGTGAGGAATATAATTTAAGGATTTTGGATGTAATTGGGTACAGTCCATCCAATTCTAGTTCAAAAAATTCAAACGATGGAACATATCAAATCTCCATTCCATCATGCTCTATTCCTTCACTTTCCCCATATTCAAGTTCATTTTTCTCTTCATATTTCTTATGCAAAAAGTTGGATCAAAGTAGATACAAGAAAGATGTGGATACAGAAATGAACTTTGACAAATAGCCAAGGCAGATGGCAGCTGAGAGAGGAATAAGCAACGTTTTCTCAACCATATAAATATTCATTTGTTGAAACAGCTTTATCTGGAGCATGGATATTAAATTCAAATAATAAAAACACTGGATAGCTCAGATGAATCAATCAGTTACATTTCATAGAACTTCGTCAATTTGGTCCTTAACAAATATATCATCACATTAAAACAAATGAATATTTGTCAAAGCTCTTCGTGCTGCAATTATTCTGTCAGATCATTAATTCTATTTGAGACAAAATATCAAAAACTATATTAATAAATTACCAATCTTAAGATGCTTTGATTCAAACTATGAATACCTGGACATGAGAGACAAAGGACAAGCCAGCAGCTTCAATAGTTAAAAGAAGACCATGCATAGACCAAATCTGCAGATTAGCTACCAAACTTTTAGCCAGTGAGGATATAGAGCTCACTGTTGCTGGCACTAGAGTTGACAAAGCAATCCCTCCTGCACTGCAGTCGAGGTGTGTAAGAAAAGAACTGTCAAAACTAATATAGAGAGAAGATGATTTTGTACACTTGGTAAAGAGTGACAGAATTATAAAAAAAAGTGAACCCTATAGCAATAGGAAAAAGGAAGTAACCCTTTAATTGTTCATATAAGTTTGATATAGTCAATAGATCTGCTCAGCCAAATATCTAAGCTGAGATCTTAAACGCACAGACAAAAGCAACAGAAACATCAAGTAAACCTTCTACCAGAACCAATGTGGTTTTGCATAAACTAATTCACAAAGTGGAAAGTATTTTTTAGAAAGAAACTACTGTAAAAGTGTAAAATTTCTCGTTTCTGCTATTTCTGTCAATATTAGCAACCCTTTCCCTTTTATTACATCTCAATTGTTAATAATCTTACAATGTATTATTACTTAATTCTTCTATCCACAATTTTTGTTAGTGTTCAAGATTTTACTTTTTCGTAACCTAAATGATAACTAAATTTCTAAATTTGAGTCCTGGTTGGGTATCCTGAACTCTACTCCATTCTCCTCAAACCAACACAAAATGTTTTGGTCCCTTAATTCAAGGGCCTTCTTGCAAAATCTATTTTCCAATTCCACACTCATGCTTCAAACAAGGCTACCTTTTCTCTCTTGATAGAATCTTTGGAAATCCAAAGCTCCTTCAAAGGTCATTTCTTTAGAAGGTGCTTAATAAAATAATACAACTGATAGTAGGTTTGTAAGTCCAACAATAAGCATATCAAATCTCACTTGGATAGCCTTTAATATCATTTTAAAAAAGGAACTTCTAGTCTAACTTAATGTTACAAAACCAACTAGTAAAGGAATATTTCTACCCACTTATATAGTATAATTTGACCATATATCCAGTCAATGTGGGATCCTCAACACAACTCCTCACATCAAGGATTGGACATTTCAAGCATGAGATTAGATATTTGTGGATGGTTGATAGCAAAAAACTTTGCAGGGACAAACTTTGGTACCAACTTAAGAAATGAACTTCCACTCTAACTCGATCTTTACAAAATTGACTGGTAAGGGAAGGTTTTCACCCATTTATATAGTAAAATTTTACCATATCTCTAGTTAATGTGGAATCCTTAACACAACCCCTCATTCCAAAGATTGGACACTTTGAGCGTAAAACTAGATATGTGTGGATGAAAAGCTAGTCACTTCGACCATAAGAAATGACTAATGTATAAGACTAATACATGTTAGCAAATTGCAGAAGATCTAGTTTTATGCTCCCAAAACTAATATAGTCAAATATTGATACTCTATACGTTCAACACTTTTGGAACAATTAAAAGAATGAAGATTGGAAACCAATGGACAGAAACAAATTTAAAAACTAGACCTTCTGCAATTTGTTAACATGTATTAGTCTTATACATTAGTCAGATTTTGTTTTTAATAAACCTTGTACTGGTAGTGCCACTCTATTACTGTTCTGTACCCTTTTATTTTCAGTTATTTGGTTTTGCTGGTTTGTAACCATCAGTAACTGTTTTGTAACTGTCAGTAACTGTTTTTCACCATCTTCTTTTTCTGTCTATTCGTTCTGGTGTGAAATGAACATAAGAGTGTAATTTTTCAAGTGCCAATATACAGGACTTATTTTTCAATACATTACAACTGTCAAAAGCTTAAACATTCGTGTATTTCTTCCAATTCTAACATGGTATCAGTAAGGAGGAGAATTTTAAAAAGCATGTAAAACCAATTACTTCTTTTATCCACTCAATTTGGATAGAACTTCTTGTGTACTAAAGAAAGTACCAAATTAACATTATTTTACACATTTCAATTTCTTTTGTAAGGGATATTTATGTCCTTTTGTATACATGCTTTTCCTTACTTCTATTGTGTATAGTATCAAACAAAGAAAAGAAAATCATTACCTTTCTTTCCTTTCATTTTCATTCCTACCTATTAAATATAGTGAAACTAGGTTTGAGATTAATCTCCCTTGAGTAGAAAATACGCATAGGGGGTGGTATTTATAATGAAGAAAATATGAACTAAGCCCAAAATACATACAAAGAATAATAACAATAGAAACAGAAAAGAAGATAGAAATAAGATATTAATGATATCTTAACACTACCAAACAACCTACTATTATCCCATTTTCTACTCTTTTTCTTTTCTTTTCTTTCACTTCCTTTTTTAAACCAAGCTAATCACAAAGAAGGGTTTGTGCTAAAGTATAGATAAACACAGCTCAATCAAAACAAATAAAAACAATTGAAAATATGAAAATATTAGTGATGATTAATCTGTGTAGGGTTTCCTCTTTCTTATAGAGGCGAATTACATCAAGTGAAAGTAGGAAACTAAATCCTAAAGAGGAAAGAAAATATTACAATGATGAATTACCTAAAATTAAGCTAAACAAAAAAAAGGGTAACAGATTAATCATACAGAAAATAGTATAATTACAAGCTATGTAGGGTAACAAATTAACTACACAATCAAACTTATTCACAGAAATATTTAGGAGGATCAAATAGAGATTTATCCCTGTCCACAAAAAACTCGTCAGTGTTTCAGAATCAAAGGATGATACCTTGAGAGAATTGAAAAAACTGATAAAATAAACATCAAAACTATTAAGCATTCATTGGTATAATAATAAATGACCTGCGATGGATGCAGCCAAGTGCGAAAGCAATTGATCCAGCGTAGTTGGGATCAGTTGCTCCATTTAGCTCACCTAGTAGTGATCTTGTCTGCTTGCCAACATCATTGATGAACAGAACAATCAGAGAAGAAAACATTAATTAGTGTAGAAAAAATTTTTGAAGCTAATAAGGAAGATGTTTCTTATAATAAATCACAGTTACCACAGAACAGCAAACAATAACATGGATATTGAAAAGCAGAAAGGAACTTGCCATTCTTGCAGTGAAGATATCATTTCCAAATCGAGCTAAATATCCAAGACTTTCAGAAGATGCTCTGCGTTGTGATGCACAAATGTCTCCCTCCGCCAAAATACCCTTCCATTCAAATTCAACAAACACCATACCATAATATTTAACATAAGAAAAGAAAGAGGGTGATAACACACAATGACAACAATGGTGTAAACAAATAACTGATGAAATTATAAATCATCACAAAACATCTTCCCATTCAGTTTCCAACTTATTAAAGGAAGAACGTGATGAATGCTCTTTCAATTTTCAAGATACTAAATGTATCTACTTTTTGCAAGTGGATTAATAGATTTCCTACCAGAAAAATAGATTGTGCCAAACCCAAAATATCTTGTCCTAATGTTTGAAGTCGAAATGAGAGCAAAGCCTGGAAAAGAGAAAAAGTTATACCAGGTGAGAGCCGCACAAAATACTTTGATAATACCAATAAAAGATGTAGAGAACCTTAAAGCCGGCAAGTAAGCCCACACAAATATTGGTAAGACTAGCTTTGCGCCAATGTTGCTTTTTCCCAGCTTTCAAACACTGCTCAATAATGCCCAGGAGAGAGAGCATGCCAGAACTATCCTGAGATACACAACACAAATTGATGTCCACAATAATAACAACCACTCTCTGAAGTCTGCAAAATATGCCAAGGCTGTTGATGGACTTACCTGAGAAGCAAATATGGTCCCAAAAAACAGAAGCATCTGGTTCACCAAAGTCTTGCTTATGGTCTCCGGCTTCAAGTTAAAATTAAGGTAAGGTGTTACTGAAGTAGAAATGCATCCAATAATAATAGGACAGCATGGAAAAAACGTATCAATGAGTTGGATGAACAAATCAAAACTTATTTAAAAAGAAAGAGCAATTCTAACACAAAATAGTATAATAACCAACAAATCATTTCCCACTTTAGGTGGAGTCAGGTGTCAGCTACAAGGATCAAATTACACTGTTATGATATATCAAATGATAAAAGATTCCATCAAAGGCATTTTGATCAACACTTCCTAAAATGTTTCTTCCAAGGGATTCCACCATTTCTCCACCTCCATTTATCAGGCTATTTCCCATTCATTCAACTATTCTGACTAGTCACTGGTCTTCTCCTCACATGGTAAAACCCTACTCAAAGACAATTGTACTGATTCTATAAATATATCAGTATAACCCTAGATCACTAAGAAATAAAATTATGTTACTCTCTTTCTTTTCTATTGAATATAGGGAAAATAGGAATTGAGATTAATCTCCCTTGTGTAGGAAAAACATAGGGGCTGTATTTATAATAAAGAACATATGGGCTAAGCCCAAAATACATATGAAAAATAATAACAATAGAAACAAAAAATAAGATATTAAAGATATCTTAACACTCCCCCTCAAGTTGGTGCATACAAATCGTATGTACCAAGCTTGTTACAAATATAACTAATTCTCGGTCCCCGTAAAGATTTAGTGAAAATATCTGCTAACTGATCACTTGAGTTAACAAACTCAGTCTTGATGTCTCTAGACATAATATTTTCTCAAATGAAATGACAATCAATCTCAATGTGTTTAGTCCTCTCATGAAAGACAGGATTAGAATTGATATGAAGAGCAGCTTGATTGTCACATATAAGTGTCATTTGATTAACGTCTCCAAACTGTAACTCTTTGAGCAACTGCTTAAGCCAAACAAGCTCACAAGTGGCTGAAGCCATGGCTCTATATTCTGCACTAGAACTTGCCACAACACTTTGTTTCTTGCTTTTCCAAGAGATCAAGTTACTTTCAATGGAGACACAATATCCGGATGTAGACCTTCAATCAGAAGGAGATCTTGCCCAATCAACATCTGAATAACAAAAAACTCTTGTATGGTTATTAGAACCATATAACAACCCTTTACTAGGAGATCCTTTAATATACTTCAGTATACGAATGACTGCATTTCAATGATCTTCGCACGGAGAATTAAGAAATTGGCTTACCACAATGACTATAAAGGAAATGTCAAAACGAGTAACTGTAAGATAATTCAATTTCCCAACTAATCTTCTATACTGTTCAGGATCTCACATAGGCTTCCCCTGATATGGTAGAAGTTTAGTATTGGGATCCATAGGTGTGTCAACAGATTTTGAATTCATCAACCCAGTTTTTCCAAAATATCTAGTGCATACTTTCGTTGAGAAATAACAATACCATCTTTGTTGGAGTGTGCCACTTCAATACCCAAGAAATATCTGAGTTTTACAAGACCTTTGGTCTGAAAATGATCACAAAGATGTTGTTTCATCTGAGAGATGTCATGGTTATCACTGTCGGTAAGAACAATGTCATCAACATACACTATCAAGTAGACACATCCAGCACTTGAGTGACGATAAAAAACTGAATGATCTGCTTCACACCGAGTCATACCAAATTGTTGAACAACAATGCTAAATTTTCCAAAGCAGGCCCTTGGAGAATGTTTTAGGCCATTTAAAGATTTGCGTAGGTGACATACCAACCCAGAAGACTCCCCCTGAGCAACAAACCCAGGAGGTGAAGACAGGCATAAAAAGGTGAAGACAATCTATGTAGATGGAGCAACCTCCGGGTTTTGCTGCTCAGGGGGAGTCTTCTGCATTGGTATGTCGTCTTCGCAAATCTTTATATGGCCTAAAACAGTCTCCAAGGGTCTGGATTGGAAAATTTAGCAATGTTTTTCACCAATTTGGTATGACTCGATGTGAGGCAGATCATTCAGTTTTTTATCGTCACTCAAGTGCTGGATGTGTCTACTTGATAATGTATGTTGATGACATTGTTCTTACCGGCAGTGATAACCATGACATCTCTCAGATGAAACAACATCTTTGTGACCATTTTCGGACCAAAGATCTTGGAAAACTCAGATATTCTTGGGTATTGAGGTGGCACAGTCCGACAAAGATGGTATTGTTATTGCTCAACGAAAGTATGCACTGGATATTTTGGAAGAAACTGGGTTGATGAATTCAAAATCTGTTGACACACCTATGGATCCCAATACTAAACTTCTACCATATCAGGGGAAGCCTATGTCAGATCCTGAACAATATAGAAGATTAGTTGGGAAATTGAATTAAGCCAATTTCTTAATTCTCCATCCGAAGATCATTGGAATGCAGTCATTTGTATACTGAAGTATATTAAAGGATCTCCTAGTAAAGGGTTGTTATATGGTTCTAATAACCATACAAGAGTTGTTTGTTATTCAGATGTTGATTGGGCAGGATCTCCTTCTGATAGAAAGTCTACATCCAGATATTGTGTCTATATTGGAGGTAACTTGATCTCTTCGAAAAGCAAGAAATAAAGTGTTATGGCAAGGTATAGTGCAAAAGCAGAATATAGAGCCATGGCTTCAGCCATTTGTGAGCTTGTTTGACTTAAGCAGTTGCTCAAAGAGTTACAGTTTGGAGACGTTAATCAAATGACACTTATATGTGACAATCAAGCTACTCTTCATAACATTGAGAGGACTAAACAAATTGAGATTGATTGTCATTCCATTCGAGAAAAGATTATGTCTAGAGACATCAAGACTAAGTTTGTTAACTCAAGTGATCAGTTATCAGATATTTTCACTAAATATTTACGGGGACCGAGAATTAGTTATATTTGTAACAAGCTTGATTCATACAATTTGTATGCACCAACTTGAGGAGGAGTGTTAAGATATCTTTAATATCTTATTTTTTGTTTCTATTGTTATTATTCTTCATATGTATTTTGGGCTTAGCCCATATGTTCTTTATTATAAATACAGCCCCTATGTGTTTTTTCTACACAAGGGAGATTAATCTCAATCCCCATGTTAGAAGTGGGCTTTAAGCCTAACTGAACCCCACAAAACTGGTTTGAAGGTGAGGTTTGCACCTCACTTATATATTATGAAATTGCCTTATCTCTAGTCAATGTGGGATTTCCAACACACCCACTCACGCCGAGGTATATTCATCTCGTGCGTGGGACTAGAAATCATTTGGTGGTCCATTAGCAGCCCGATAGCAGGTGGAACAGAATGTCCAAGAAAGCTCGCTAGGATAGGCTCTAACTTGACTCTTATACCATATTACATATAGGGAAAATAGGGATTGAGATACATCTCCCTTGTGTAGAAAAAACACATAGGGGATGTATATATAATAAAAAACATATGGGCTAAGCCCAAAATACATATAAAGAATAATAACAATAGAAACAAAAAATAAGATATTAAAGATATCTTAACATTTTCAATTTCATTAAATTTATAAAAAACCCCTTTTTGGCTCCTATGAATATTTGTGCAAAAACTTTAGTAACACAAGATCTTTACAACAAACATATGCAAAAAAAATAGTTTACAAATTTCCAGCTCCTACTTAATAATGTTTCTTCTAATTCAGAACCTTCCATGAGCATGCCACAAAAAGAAATTAAGTTCAAATAATTAGTTGATCACATATTATGGTGAAAAGGCCACATGTAACAATCACAAATTTAATTGGAATATTAAAATCGAAGTATAGCTTTATAAAACCAAATAGAAAATACAAAAAAAATATATATTAGAGAATTACATTTTACGAGTACAAGGCAGAAATATTTCTAATCTTAAAAAAGTTAGAGACAAACAATCAGTTACTTTATTCTTAATGGTATATTACTAACTAAATAAGCAGCTGATTGCTAATTGTATTCTTTAAAAATTTAATACCTGAGGAAAGCTAGAAATTTCATCCTCCCATACACAGGGCATAAGCCCATCTTTCCCTCCTTGGAAAGCTCGAATCTCATCTTCAAACCAATCCCTTTTTTCACAGAAAAACAAGTTAGAAACTTAGAAAGAAAAGAGACACACCTAAAAGGATCTCTCCACTTGTTTTCAAATTAATGCTACCCGATCTCACATTCCATACAATATCAGCCTCACCTATGTTAAACATCATAAATACATAACAGAAATATTAGCATAATTGATGACATCACTAAATTATATTACAATGGTTTGCCCACCTATAATAAACATCATAAATAGATAACAGAAGTATTAGCGTAATTGATGACATCACTAATAGTGATTGAATGAAGCCAGAAAATCAAGCCAAACACCTTAAAATGCTACTAACAGTGATTGGATGAAGGATATAAAAATGTATACAGGATGCAGAAAAAGAATTTGACATGATTTAGTTTATCCTGAACAGCTAATACTCCAAGAGTATCTTGGTGGAACCTAACACTACATATGCTTCTTGCAATTAAAAGGCGGATTTTTGAACTTTGCAACAACATAGGAAACATTTGTATAATTGTAAAATTTCATCTGACAAGAACGGTTCATTGCAATTTATTCTAATGAGTAAACGGAAACAGAGAATCTTAATTGCATTACAGCCAGATATTAACCTTCCAGGAATCCATGGACCCAACCATGCATCTCTCTTGTCTAAGAGCAACCTCAAGCACGAACTTTCTTCATATTCTGAAGCATGTCTTATTCAAACAAGAAACAACAAAACTCATAACAGTCAATAAATAGCTAACAGTTAATTGTTACAAATATGAAGTAAATGCAAAAAAAGAAAAATCATTAAACAGTTTTAGAATTAATGGTTAGGTTTAGTGGTTTTGGTGATGCAACCATGCCTAATTTGGCATATATGCTCACAGCATAACTCTTGCAGTTTTTCTTGAAAGCACTATATAACTAGCAATAACTTTTGCATCATTTTTAATAATGCTTTTATAGCACAGTAATCGATCTGGGACAGTAATAATCATTGGTTTTAATTGATGTAAGCATACAGTAGGTTTTCAAAAATAATTCGTTTGTTTCTTGGCATTTTTATCATTGTTAAGGAAGATTCACTACTTCAAATCTTTTGTAATGTCTTCAATTGCTCAAGAAATAACTTTTTACCACTTGAGAAAGAAACAAACACAGAGATGGGGATGCTAAACAAGACAAAGATGGTCTAGAACCAAGATAATGGAGTCCTCTAGATTCATGTCCTTCACCAATCAATCAACTTGTACCACGCTCTTGTATGACAAAAATAATGGCATCAAAGATAATGGAACAATTCAACGATTTGATTAGTTGACTTGGGGAAATTCGATTGAAAGGATAATTAGGGACAAGAACATGATTTAGGTTAAGGAGGGAGAAAGGGACATTTGACCTACTCCTTGAGAAGTAACTTTGGATTCATTGGCTAAAATAATAACATGAGGAATTTTAGGATAAGAAATAAAGAGAATAATGAAGGATTAGCAGAAATATGTCTCCAGAAGCACTAGAATCAATTATCCATGAACTTTGACACTTCAAGGCTTGAGAAATGCAAGCTTTTGATAAAATAGAATGGGTGAAACATTGTGCTTGGCTCTCAAATTTTAACCTGACATATTCATGATATTCTTTATTAGAGAACTTTGGCTCCGAAACTTCAAACTTGGAAATGTTGGCAGCCTTGTTAGGATAGGCATGTAAAGAGTTACAATTTTCTTAGGTGTAATCCATTCTTTTACCATATGGGATTGAGGATGCTCTCTACCGCAAGGATGCCAACCTCTAGTGCCACGACCTCCTTTTTCACAAGTAGGCATGTTGAGCATGGATAGGGAGACAGTCCAGAAGTGAAACAGGGAAACCTATGGTTTCAAGTGAGAGAAACTGTGATCATGAGTAGAGGACACACCAAATGCTCTCGAAATGAAGTACAAAGGGTGGAAACAAACTCAAACAGCTCCGACAACCAGGAAAAGGCAATAGAAACGTGCCTACAGCAGTGCGGCATTTGGACGATGCTTGATGGCACGTCAATCTGAGTTTGGGTGTGCTCTCACCGAAGTTGGGTCACATTTCTCGAGGCCCATCAGACTGAAGCGTCGGACGACAAAAAATCGACAGTGGATGACAACAGGGCAAACAACAGCAAACAACATGGAGCATGACAGATAGACAACTATTTCCCAAACAAAGACAGGATAGAGAGTAACAGAGCAGGATCGACGCTACTGAATATTGAGAAAAACTGTATAAGGTTAATCTTCCCTAAGTCTAAAATACACATAGGGTGAATGTATTTATAATAAAGAGTGATACAAGTATATATGGCAACCAAACATAAACATGGTAAATAGAAGATATTATAATAAACAATATCAACAATATTTACCAATATCAAACAATGTCTATTTTCCCTAATAAACAATAGACACTATGTTTCCCTAATTAACGCGATATATCTAACAGACCCTAATACCAACTTGAGATAGATACACAAGAATACTAGAATGAATTAAAGAATGCATTACCGTCTCTTAGCATTTCATATTTATAATAGCATGGGATACATCAGATACAATGTATGAGATGGAAAAGAATAGAATTCAATAAGATACATCTAGGAACTAGGTCTAGCACAAAACACAAAGCTCCTTACAACTTTTGAAGACTATTTATAATAACATTATCAACCCAGAACATACAGAGAAAATTCTTGAAAATAAGATGAACTAGAAAAACTAGAAAGAAGAGAAAAACACTATAATGGCATTTTACATATTTTTTCACATTACCAAACATGACATTGTTGTCATTTTAAAGGAACGATTACTACACAGGATTACAACACAGGACAGATAAAATCGAACATTCTTTTTAATGAATCAACAAATAACAACTATTGAGAAAATCTCAAGTCCAACATCGATTACTAATAAAACCAAATTAAAGTATATATGAAATAAAGAGAGCAAACACTACCTGAACGGATATGTACATAGTTGGATTATCTGAGGATGGTCATTTTTAAATGAGACAGGATCAGGAATAGATTGGTACGCTATTAAAGTTCTGATAACAAATACGTCCACTGCATGCTTTACATATGACAATTCCTTGGCTCTTAATGCTGATATCATTGACAATGCACTGCTTTCAACATAGATTAGGACTTGATACAAAATGTAAAATGAAGTAACAGACTCAGCCACAAATGAAAAGGAGAAGGTATACAAGAAAGAAAGTTATACCTACTAAGGTATACAAGAACCGGTTGAAGTAGAACACCACCATTTACAGAATTAGAAGATATAAAGCATTTAATGAATGCAGTGAGTGCATGAACAGCTGCAGACCATACGCTACAAGATACAAGAGGAAATAATGAATGACAAATGCACAGACAAACACATTTTACAATTACTAATCAACTCAGAAAATAAATAAAAGGTAGAAAACAACATGAACTTTTTGAAATTTAAATGATAAAAGAACTTGGATCCCGGATACCTACTCACTTTCCTTTACTTTGTTCAATGAAAAATTGCAGTAAATACTTCCACATTTTTTTCCTTTATCATAATAACATAATATATGGTAAAAAGAAAGATAATTAGACAAAGAAATTTGCTCAAAATGTTTACAACCTAAAACTAACACAAGGTGCAAAACAAGCTATCAGACAAAGATTAGTGGCACCGATGGTAAAAATTCAGGCATTTAACTACAACAAATGAAGGTCCTTCCGCAGAAAGATTGATACACTCCTTATTCTCCACTATACTCCCAAAACATTTAAAACAATAAAAAAGGACAACCAAGTCAAGGGGTCATTCACATAAAAAAATTATCATTTTTACCCAAACAATTTACTTAACAAGTCCAAGTTAATTAATATTCATGATTGTGAAAATTGTGGTTTACCTCATAAGATAACAAGTTTACTGATCTCTATATTTTAGAGAATCAAATAACAATAAGAGGGATAAAAAATTCAATTAATAAAAAAAGGTAAAGATAATCATATAAAAGTTTGATCACAGTAAAGATACAGGATACTGTTAAAATGTACTTACTAAATCCTTGACAACAATTCAGCAGTTTTCTTAATTTCATTTTCAGGAGTCTCAGAAAACAGAGTAGCCCATAAGGCAAGAATATCAAAAACATCCTCTTCAAGCTCCTGCATGCAACCAAAAAGTCCATGGCATCAGAATTTAGTTTAAATCAATTATGAGGCTTATCCTAGGTACATAATTTTCAGATTTCATATTAAAAGAGTCTTTTGAAAACATGTAGAATTTCGTGTTATAAATTTTCAAAACGTCAGAAAGCTAAAGAAAATCACATGGGCTTCATATTACTAATTATTCTGAAGGAAGTAACTAAGACAAGCTCCCTGGAAGTCCTGATTATTCTCCTTAATGTTATTATAAAATACTAGGATTTATTTTCTGTAATGATGATAACAAACATTTACACATGCTTTCCTTTATTTTACACAAAAAGACACGTAGCTTTAGAAAAAACCAAACTATCAATAAGTCCAAACCTCCTTCGGTATAGAAGCCAATAATGAAGACAAAAGCAACCATCCAGCTTCTTTTTCAACTGTGGCTGCCACCGGGTTGCGACTATCTTCTGTAAGCATTTTCTTTGAAACCCCAAACACCAATCCAGGAAGCCTGGTCATTGCTCAATATTATTAAATAGTGCAGCAAATCAAGAAAGCATTAAATTTAATAAATGATGATTCCTTGGTCATTGAATATTAGTGTGTTGTATGAAACATGTCATTTTGTGATTGGCAATCTATTAGAGTTATTTAGTTAGTTAGAAATGTTTATAGCAACCAGCTTATATCAAATTTAATTATATATATATATGAAATGATATATATATATATATAGAAAATTGTTTTCTGAGAATGAGTATGAGTGGGCAAATGTTGGTCATACATAATGAATGAAGATTAAAAAATATTTAAAATCACATAACTTATAAGAGGTTAAATGAGTTTTTGAAAAAAACTAGGAAAATTTTACGATCAACCCCAAATTAATCATCCCGATTTTATGTGTCAAACAATTTTGTCCTTGAGAGTTTAAAATCCTTCCATTAGTCCATGAAATTTAAAAAAAAAAAAAAATCGTTGGTCCCTGACTTACAAAACACAATTCACTTTAATCCTTTTCTGTGCAAAACTACTGTGGAAAATAATCAAAAAATTAATTTCTACTTGTGAAGTATGGGTTTATCCGAAGATTTTTAAATTCTTGGGAACTAAAATTCACAACCATTCAATCTTGAGAACTAATGTCGAACTATACTCAACAATATTATATTTTAATCTTGACCGTTCTGGTCTAATGGTCAATATCTATCCCTCTCACTCAATACATCTTCTATGCATTGATATCTATAGTTGCTATACTTCCTACTGATAACAAATCTAGCACTAACATACTAGCTAACAGTTATGTAACTGATTAACTGATATCACTAAGGGACCAGTTACAGTCTAATGAAATGAAAAAATGCATATATGGCATACCACACAAACTGGTATTATCTAGCTCCACAATGAAACTAAGAATAAAAATTACATTAAGAGCTTGCATTGTGAGAAGCTTTAATACGTGTCAAATAATAAAGCTAGAAGAGTATACCCAGTAAAAAAGAATTGGCAACCCTTGATACCCTTTCATGGAAGACAACTAAACAAAAGAACTGACATTTATATCATGTACCATATAGCCATTATATAAAGGACAAGTCCGTGAATCATTCTGATTCTTTTATGATACAATTTTGATTTCTTTTTAATCTTCAAATCATTTCACACTTCATCCAAATAAAGTAAGTGTTAATCAACTTCTATTTCACAAGACCTTTATATAAATTACAACCAAAGCAAAAACTGAGCACTTCCAAATTCAAGGCTTAGGCACAAATATTTGCATACTGAAAAGCAATTCATACATTTGGTGTAGAAATAAATGTAACTTAACTAGGTAAAAATAACAAATAAATAAATAAATAAAAATATAAAATTAATTAATGAGGGAGGAAAGAAACTTACCTGGCTGGATAACCAAGAGGTAATTTTGGTGAAATAGAGACTAAAGCTGCCAAGACAGCAGCCTGGCCATGGAAAGAATCGAGCTCAAACTGCAAATTGCTTCCCTGCAAATAAGGCATAACATCAATTCATAAAATGAAATTTTAGGAGAGCCACTAGTTGAAGATAGATTTTTTATAACTACAAATAAATCAACAAAAAGTATTTTATGTATAATACCTATCATTAGAGACAGCTATGTAATAATTAGTATGAAGAGGTATGTCTTTTCAACAGATGTGTTCCAGAGCTAATACAGCTTTATTTTGGTCTGTTTTGCACATGTCTAGTACGAAGTTCTTGTAAAAAATTTGTTTGCCTGTTCATTTTAAAGGTTCTGATAAAAGTAAAGTGGCAATGTGCACTTTACGTTAGGTGAAATGGCCACTTTGCCAAGGGCATCTGGCTGCATGTGCATGGATTAGAGAATTAGATGGTGTTATGATCAGGGTTGTCTTTAGGGATTTCCATTTCTGATTTGAGTTAGAAACTTACACTGGGGTAACTAGGCATAATTATACCATTTAACAACTAACTACAGAAAAATAGAAAATGATATGGGTCTGTCAGCTCAACCATTAAAATATAACTAATTTTTGTTATTATTATGGACTTTGTCAAGTGAATTATTTGGAATCATGAATAACATTCTATTCAAATGGTTCGTATGTATTAAGGTAGTTGAATATAAGCCTAAGTCAACCCCTCGAAACCACTTCAGTCATGTGAGGTTGCATCCATTTATATATATATATACCTCGAAACCACTTCAGTCATGTGAAATTGCATCCATTTATATACCTCGAAACCACTTCAGTCATGTGAGGTTGCATCCATTTATATATATAAATGGATGCAACCTCACATGACTGAAGTAGTTTCGAGGGGTTGACTTAGGCTTATATTCAACTACCTTAATACATACGAACCATTTGCATAGAATGTTATTCATGATTCCAAATAATTCACTTGACAAAGTCCATAGTAATAACAAAAATTAGTTATATTTTAATGGTTGAGCTAACAGACCCATATCATTTTCTATTTTTCTGTAGTTAGTTGTTAAATGGTATAATTGTGCCTAGTTACCCCGGTGTAAGTTTCTAACTCAAATCAGAAATGCAAATCCCTAAAGACCACCCTGATCACAACACCAATTCGAATCTACAACACCATCTAATTCTCTAATCCATGCACATGCAGCCAGATGCCCTTGGCAAAGTGGCCATTTCACCTAACGTAAAGTGCACATTGCCACTTTACTTTTATCAGAACCTTTAAAATGAACAGGCAAACAATTTTTTTACAAGAACTTCGTACTAGACATGTGCAAAACAGACCAAAATAAAGCTGTATTAGCTCTGGAACACATCTGTTGAAAAGACATACCTCTTCATACTAATTATTACATAGCTGTCAGATTAACAATTGGAGGGCAGGCAATTGACGTTGCCAGTGTATCAACCTAGTTGGGATTGCATATAGCATAGTGATGCTACTGCATACTTGCTTTTAGTTAAAAAAATAAATTAAAAAACGTATACATGAGCTAATTTTAGCTTATGGAAAATTTTAGTTCATTGTTCTTTCTTATTATTTTCCCCTATAAGTGTTTGTGAAAAAGTTTATCCAAACAGAACCTTTATTAATTAAAAACAGACTCCAGTAAGCTGTCTGACTAAATTACTTATCAATCTTCACCTGTCTTTAATAAAAAAAAATTAACAACTATCGAACATGCAATGAAATATAGATTATGTAAACTTTGACAAACTTTACCTTTTCAAAAGAAACGCTCTCTCTTAAAGCAGTAAGATTGGTCACCCCATATGAAGTTAAACCACCAACACAAGTGGGATCGACTTCAGCCAATGTACGTAAAGCCAAAGCCGCCTCAATTCGAACCTGAGAATTTGCAAATTTAGAACAGATATTGAAGAAAAGAAATAAATGCCAAAACACCATAACCATGCTGTGACTTTTTTGGAAGTGCAAAAAGAAATCCACTATTTTTGACATAATCTAGCTTGTTTTGTGGTCTTTTTGGACAAGCCCATCAGGCCAGGCCCATTTGGATAGTTCTACATAGGATGTTACCACTCTGGTACCATGTGGAGAACGAAAAACCAAGAAAGAATATAATGACTTTCGTGCCTTGAGTACCCACGTGAATATTCTTATTTATAATGAAGAAGAAATACAATAATAAAGAACAAAATCAATATCTAATAATGAGAGGTACTTGATAAGATATTCCACATCAGATCATATCTTATCTCTATTTAATATAATGAAATCATATCTATAACAATTACAAATTAAACAGTTAGTCAAATAAGTTTTAGTAGCATGTATATGTAAAATCTTCTTTTTTTTCCATCTCTAACATCACTCAACCAGCAACTAGATTTGTATTTTTGGAGAGTGCCATCTGCATGATATTTCTTTCCAAAAACCCATTTGCAGCCAATAAGGGTCCGCCTTTGGGAAGATCCACGAGTGTCCAAGTGCCATTTTTAATGAGAGCGCTGTACTCGGTTAGCATTGCATTAAACCAATGAGGATCAGACAAGACTTGTTTAATAGTACTTGGTTCAAGAGAAGCTGAGACATGAAAATTCTAGGTTTGTAAATACCTGATTTTGATGTGATCATTGGTTGGGAGTTGGGAGGTGGAGATATCATGTCAGTCGTGGTATCCGAGGAAGAGCTATCTTGGTTGAAGGATGATGAGTTGTCAGTAGCAGGAGGAGAGGTTGAGGACAGATTGGACGAAGTATCATCGTGTGAAATTTGAGGTAAAGGGGAAAAGCTGGGTGGTGTGTTTGCAGCAGTGTGATGTGTCAGCATGTGCAGTGTTTTGAGGTGGCAGCAGATGTTTCGGTGTGTGTGCAGTGTTGTGAGGGGGCAGCATGTGTGCTGTGTTGCATGTGGGCAGAGGTAAGGCAGAAGTATTTTTTGTTGACTGAGATAAAGCAGGCGTGGCAGTAAAAGGCTGTTTAATAACAGAAATAGGTATACTAGTTGGTGTATCAGAAAAGCGAGTTTTGTCCTTTTGGAAAAAAGGGTTATTAGATAAAGTAAAAGGGAAGACAGTTTCATTAAAAAGAACATGAGAGATATAAACTTTGCCAGAACCCTTTGGTTTGAGAATTGTAATCCAGAAACAGACACATTGTGGATCGGAAATTAAATTTTTGTTTGTTACAAGGAACATGCAAAAGATTTTTTGAAAACAACTGTGTTTTTGCGTGGGCTATAAAAAGTAGTAGAACCAATATGCGAAATAGACATTCACCTTCCCTCACCTAGAGTGACCGAGTCATTTCCGTTGTAGGAACCCTTAGTTGAAAAATTATTAGAGTCATAAGTGATACGGTGTGTAGCAGCACTATCCAGATACCAAAGAGGATCATTTAGAGTGCAGGGTGTTCCCAGAATTGAAGGAGCATCATCATGAATTTCTGAAGAAGAAAGTTGACATTGGTTGGCAGAAATGGAAGGTTGAAAGTCATGCTCAAACCTGTGCCAACAATTTGTGGCAGTATGACTAAACTTCTTGAAAATTTGAAATTGTGGTTTCTGTTGCTGCCAAGAACTTCTTGGAGCATTCTTGATATTGTTGATTCTTGACAAAGGAGTTGTTTTTTTGAATTGTGGTTTCTGTTGCTGCCAAGAACTTCTTGGAGCATTCTTGATATTGTTGATTCTTGACAAAGGAGTTGTTTTGGTTTGTAGATTTGTTTCGCTGGTAGGATTGAGAACCTTTATTTCTATAGGTGTTGTTGGAACCAGAGATGACAGTGTTGTTGATGACAGCAGCAGTTTTGTATTTTTCAAGACACTCTTCTTGCGACAAGAGCAAGAACTCAATGGTGTAAGGATCTGTGCGGGTGAGAATGGAAGTGACGAAACTGTCATAGTCTTCAGAAAGAGCAGACCATCAAGAATTGCTTCAACGTGGACTTCTGTGGAGATAGGAGATCCAATAGCTGTCTGGGTGTCTACAATCTTCTTGATATCAAGAAGATAGGTAGCGGTATTTCTATCCTTTTTAGGTGTTCTAAACTGAATCTTTAAAGATTTTACATTGGCTCTAGATTGAGCATGATAAACATGCAGCTTGTTCCAGATTTTGGGAAGCAGTGGTGAGACAAACCATTTCAGTGAGAACCAAGATCAAGATGTTTTCAGTGGTAAGCTTGAGGAAGATAGGTGTCTTGAAAGTGTGAGGGTGGTAGGAGGACGTAAAGTGGCGGTTTCGGTGTTGTGGGTAGAAGAAGAATTTTCGGAAGCCATGACAGTAGCTCTGATTACCATGTAAAGAAAAGAAACAGAAAGAGAGAAACGGAGAATATTGAAACTGTGAAAAGTATCTTACAAAGAAAATGTTGACTAATATAATAACACTAGAGAAAAACACAAATATATAGAGAAGGAAGAGTAACAGAATAAGTTACTCTGTGCTGTGCTATCACAAGCACCTCTTCCAAATTTTCTTTTGCCTTGTAAATTTTGAAATGTTTACAACCTTTATGAAGATCACATGTACCACCAAGCATCAATATAGAACTCAAACTTCATTTTGAGTAGTTGAGAAAAACTTTATATAAAAGTATAATATCGTATGTTTGAGGTAGATAAAAAATATCAATAATTTCTTTTACAACTTGCTACATTTGTACATTATTTCTTTTTAAATTATAAACATTATATAAAAAAATATCATTAGCATTCCTTCTTTAGTTTTATATATTATTTCTTCTCTAAATGGTAAAAATCATATGAAAAATAAATAAAAGATAAATAACATAATAAACATTGAATATTTTATACTATATCATAATATTATTATAACTTCACTTAAATAATGGATATAATTTGTATTACAATACAATATTTATAATTGTATTATCTTTAATAATATTCTCACGAATTCTAAAAAGATTGAATAAAATTTATTTCCTTTTTAGTATTTTAGTTTTACATTAAAGATTTCATAAATATATATTATAAATAATTATACATTAGTACCCCAAAAAAAAAATATATATATATGAGTTTGTGTGTGTGTTGTACATAAATATTATGTAAGATGTTGAACATATATTATTATATTAAACACATAATTCACATATTTATATATTTTTTCATATTTTAGTGAGAGACGTTATCTAATCTTGTTGTACCATACCCCAGCAACAAATACCCCCCACCCAAAACAAATTACACTGGGACAACATGATACAAGGTTAAGCATATCCTATTGGCACACGAAAGAACTTATCACATGACACGATCCTATATTGTCCTATCTCAGTAACCAAACACAACCTTCAAATAATAATGTGAAGAACTACAAAAGGAATCACTTTCTTTTGTCTCCACAAACCGCCAGCCTAACTGAATGTTAGCCATATTGCTTCCTTTCAAATTTTCCCAGAAGAAACTATTTACAAGGCCAAATCATTTATATTTTCAGTTATTTCATTCCAAAGAACAATATCATGTGTTAAACTTAAAATTAGTCTTGAATCCAACATGAGCAAGGATATTAATGTATGAGAATAATAAATTGTATCTATATAAAATATGCTTTCATGAGCTCACTAGTTTTGAAGAATGTGACACAGCTGCAACTACAGTGTTGTCAAGAATTTCCTTAAATTCAAATGGAACCTGCACAGGGAATAATTAAAATAAGCACACCTTGAGACATCCCAGTCCATCGTAGTTCCTGGTTAAAAAATGTAGATTTCTTTACCAAATTGAAACATAAGCTGATACGCCTTACCTCTCCCACTGTCTTTAGAGTATAAGACAGTGTACGCAAGGCTGCCACTTTCATGGAAGGACCTGCCTCGGGTGATTGGAGCTAGAATTTGCCAAAAGGTGGGGAAAAGGCATAAGATTCAGTACACATCATAGCTGAATACTTAACTTGAAAAATACATGGCAACCACTAACTTAATTTAAACAAATAGTACCTGCTTTCCCAAAAAAACCAAAAAGTTTCTTTGAGTAGGTTCAGTCATTTGATCGGTTACAGCAACACGAAGGACGTAAAGAACACATGCCTGAGACAAGAATTAGAAATTCTTCTCAACAGTTTAAAATGCTAAATATATTACAACCCTAAACCTAGTTTATAAGAAAGAAGCAAATGGCTAGTTCGCAAACCAGTAGCATCAGAGGCAACCCATCAAGGTCTTGACAAGCTTTCTGCAAAGACTATAAAGTGTATCTTTTTGAGCTATTCTCGCATTTAGAAAGGGTATAAATGTTATTCTCCCTCAACTATAAGGTATTATGTGTTTGTTGATGTTACTTTCTTTGAGGACACGTTTTTCTTCCTGTCCTCCATGGAACATTCTTCATCTGTTCATTAAGCTCTTTGTGTATCATTTTGTGATCCATTGATCATTTCTACTTCCTCTCAAACTCCAACTCAAAATGCAGACAATATTGTTCCACCACCTCTTCTCACATACCAGAATGGAGCAAATAACTCCATACTTGCCTACAGATTCTAGTGACTCAAATCCTCCACCGCCAAATTCCCAATCCATGGATCATTCTTCCCCCTTGCCTTCTCCTAACTCTAATTATGTTTGACCTATTGCTCATAGACAAGGTAAACGATCTACGCATAATCCATATCCTTTTTATAATTTTTTAAGTTATCATCATTTGTCACCTTCATATTTCTCTTATAGTTTCTCCTTGTCTAAATAATTCCTCCAAAACCCAAACAAGGCTTAAATAAAGAGTAAAATTAAAAAAAAAAAAAAAGTGCCACTATTTTCTTTCTCCTGTCCTATTTCCGCCCATCTATCTTAATGAATATACAAATAAAATTAACTAAAAGCAAAAGAAAAAATTAAAAAATATAAAAAATACCAAGGCATGGGCATCAACAGAAGTTTCAGCACGGAGCATTTCCATAACTTGCAGTGCAAAATTTTGCAGCTCACTGTCAGGAAGCAGATATTTTATGCGAATGACCTGCAAAGAAAAATTACCAGAGTAGTGTTCACAATCAGAACAAGTAAATGCACTTTAATTTTCTCGTGTGGCAGCTACCAAACTACTAAAGGGGACAATCTACGCATATGTAAAGAGAATATAAATAAAAGATCAATACAGAAAATCAAAACTTTTTCAGTCATACATCAACAACCACACAACAGAAAAGTGAGTACAAAGTGACTTTTTCAATTCATTTCCAATTTGCCTCCCAACCTTAATGTGTTAAAGTGACTTGAATTAAAGTGTCTAGATAAAAACACTGTTCGTCAGAGGAAAAAAACTTATATTATAGTAAAGGATGAAAAGCAGTTAGTGTTCAAAAAAGAAAAACAAAGTAGCCAACCAAAACTAATAAATAAAGACAGTAAAATGAAAATGTTTCATTAAAGTAAACAAACTCAGTAATGGCTAAACCTTAAAAACAGCAGAATGAGAATAAGTGTCCCTATTACTAAAACAGAAAACAATACAGGGTTGAATGTTCTGAGAAAATAACCAATCTACAAATATCCACAATAATGCCTTTAAATAAACTGCAAGCTGAATATCTATCAAAGAAATGTGATTCACCTGTAAGAAGAATACCCATGCTAATGTTAACCCAACCCGAACATTCCTAGACTTCACTCCACTAACTGAAATGGAAGTAAAAAAATCATTACATGCCCACAAAGAATGTGAAGTAAAAATGAAAGCTGAAAGAAGAAAATGAAACAGTTGTAAATTTGTAACTTTTAGATGATATCAGAATTTATAAACAAGGCATGAAATCCATTCTTTACTTTGGTTTTATAACTTCTATTAACATTAATATATCCAAATCAAAAGGCAACGATCTGCAGGGTATAAATTTAACCAGTAATACAAAGAAAAATAATACTCAGTTGAAATACAGAAAATGTGGGAAAATAAAAATAAAACAATCTGCAGCCCTTTTGAAACGAATCTGTGTTCATACTCAACAGACATTAAAAGTAATATCCATTCACCCACTCCTTGCAGACACAATGACCAGAAGAAAGAGCAAGGCCCAATTAGCTGGGTAATGGGCAAAATCCCTTTTTTGCAATTCCATGACGGAAGTTCTATGTATTGCCTCCTGTCATCCTAGAACTCACTTGCAATCATTTATTTTACCTCCAATGATCAAAAAGAAATACCAGCATTCAACGCATTTCATCAAATACTGTTAGAAATCAGACAAAATGGAAGAAAATTCATAGATGTGTGGGAAAATAAGAGAAAGTGAGGCAGAGAGAGAACAGACAGTACAGAGATGTACATTTGACCCAGAATTTTATGGCCTAAAAGTTACTTTAAAGTTAAAGTTAAAAAATTAGAATTTTAAATAAAGTAAAAGTTGTCTGGATGTTTTAGCTTAAAATTACATTTAAACGAAACAATCTGTTTCAATGTCTCGCCATTTAGTTCAAGATCAGATAGAAAAAGATAACATATGCAACTATTTTTATTTGTAGGAATTGAACACGTGTTAGGGAGTTTACAGCAACTCACGCTGAACAAATTGAGCTACACCCTCTTAACCCTTGCAGCGTACTTTTAAAAACTACTTAAGTTACTTCTTCTTTTTTCCAAAAGCTACAATTCTCTGTTTTTCTATAAAGATTTTCTGAGTTTTGCTCAGGCTCAAGCACATCTGAAAAAGGTTAGAGCCAAACTGCCTAAAAACATGATATTTTTGCACCCTCTTGATAAACAAAATACAGTGATCTAAACAGAGCATCAAACCTTTTGTAAAGACCAAAATCAAATGCTTCTGCAATCCACCTTCTAGTTTTTTTGATTGATGTAAAGGACCCTTTCCCTTTGGTTGAACCTGGAAAATTTTGAGGGGTAAGTATGAATGATGCAAAAGCAAGGAAAAACCAGAGAAAAACAATAATAGAGACCTGTGCTTCAGGATTCATTCCAAGAGCAAGCAAGGAACCCAAAGTTTCAGCAAAGGCATCCCGGACAGATGATACGGGATCTTCAAGTGCCTATCAAAAGTAGCAGTAACAAAGAAATGTATAGAATACTATAATTTTGCACCAAGCAATTGGCATGTTTACAGGTGAAAGAGACAAAATTGAGACAAAAATACCTGCCTTGACACAGTAAGAGGCTGAATTGTCGAGTTCTGTTACACCTAAGCCTGGACCTCCAATGCTAGCAAATGCCTTCAAACATCTTGCCGCAGCTATTCTCACAGCAAATGACTTATCCCCAGTGGCAGACCTCATTATGAGACGAAATGCCTCTGAATATGCTGTTGAAGCAGCACTACCACCAGAGCCTTCTAAGGCATTCCGAAGCATATACAATGCTTCTTGTCTAACAAACTCCTTATGTTTGATACATAGCAAATTCGTTAAAGAGAGCACAGTCAATTGTAATAGAATAAATACCTTTCTCAAGTGACAATTGAGAAATGATGCAGAAATGACAAATGCAATAGATGAAGAAAAGTGAGACAAATAAAGGCACTTCATCAAGTTGAGAGAAAGAGAGTGATGATACAAGTAAGAAAAACTCAAGTTCTACTTATAAGGAATTTCAGTGCTTTTGTTTGATCATTAATGACATTGATTTATCTATCAGACTAAAAATTGACATTCTTAAATAGTAGTATATTGAAATTATTTACAAGCTTTAAGATTCCCTTATTCTTTCCTAAAGAACTTAACAACTATAATCATTCACTTATTCACTTTCTAATATATGATCAACCTCTTTGCTCCACACTTCTGTGCCATATGCCCACATCTAAACAAGATGTAACTAAATACACATCTTTTATTTTTATTCCCTCTTTTCATTTTCTTAATCTTATTCAGCAATTTTAGTACAATATCATATACAGGTGCGATCAAGTAAATTTCATTAGTTTGATAAAGTCTTCTGGTGATGTTAAACACATTTCCTGCAACCTCAGGTCAAAACTTCTAATGGTTACTGCCCAATAAAATTCTATCTTTTCACTCAACAGTTGCTTTACAGGTATTTCAAAAACCTGTTAAAAGTAAATCAAGTAACAAACTTTCGATGTAAATAGATTTGGAAAAACAATCAAAAAGAGAATACTAATTAAAGGTACTGCTAGGATCATAAATTTATAGTTTTTTCTTAGGCAAAAGAAAACAGGCATGCATAAACCAAGATAACATTTTTATCTATGTTTTGCATATTATTCAGTTATTAGTAATTTAAACATATGAACATAAAATTTGTAAGGAATTACCTCGTTGAACTTCATAAGTTTAGTTGCTATGATTGTTGTTTCGAGTAAACCTGAAGTGATTCTTCTGCCAAAGTACTTATACAATTCTCCCAAGCATTGTGAAGCACCTATAAAATTATGTTCAGAAAAAAAAAATGAGAAGTAAAAACAAAAGAAAAGCGACAGGATCTGAATAGTTAAATGCAAGAAACAAGAACAAAACCATAACACTCCAGAAAAAACATGCAACACAACAATTAACAAAACTATGATGTGTAAGAGTCAACTGATTTCATGCCAAAAACAAGCAAAAGGACACATACAAATAAAAGTGATAGCTACTTATGCTAAGATGTTTGGTTCAGTCCATAAATTCTTTACCGACTTGCTTTGTGATAAGCTTGCTTAAATGCCCTGTATTGAGGCACTCTGCTTGGTTCATTCATAGAATTTGAGATACAAAAAGCTCTCCTTTTACTTGCAGCAAATGTAATGTTCTGGCCTTGTGACTTAGTGGAAACAGTTTAAAAATTGTTTTCTCTAGGGAAGACACTTATCATCCCTCTTACTTGTACTTCTCCCTGTCTCTCAATAATGTCTTTTTGGCTAAAAGGGACATATATTTAGAGTATCTCTCCCAGGTTAAAATCCAAATTGACAAGATCCAACATAAATCCAGAATAAAAACAATGAGTTCCCTTATTTTATTTGGCAAGGACTGCTACATTTCATTTTCTTTCTTTTAAATGTCCTAAGATTAGTCAGGAGTATGGAAGAAGATGAGTACATATTATACATGGGAGAAATGCTCTTCCTTGTGCTCCTTATTTTCCTTGATTTATGGAAGTGTCACATCACATCTTCCCCATAACTTAATTATTTCTGTCTAATTTCCAACAGTTTATCATGACTTGTTTTAAAGCTTCTAACAACAAGGAAGTGGCCCATTTTTTCTATCTTAATGAATTTCTTATTTTAAGAAAAATAAAAATAAGTCAAAACTTTATGGTGATGTGGCTGGTTGGTGTCTCCTTGCTCCAACATTTGCTCACAAATATCATTGTATTCATGGCTTCTCCCTAATGCTATTTTCATAGCTTCTCCAGGATAAGGCTAATAATCTTTGCAATGTAAGGAGGTTAATTTACTTTGGAACAACCTTTTGGAGTTCATGGGAAACAATGTGTGTATCCTTGTACGTTAGATCAGGTTTTAGATGTGCAGTTACTTGCTTTGTCGCAAAGGTTGTAATAAAAAATGGCACAACAAATTTTGAGGCAATGTATAAGTTATATAGTCCTATAGTTTGTAATTGAAGTGCCATGATAGCATCCTTAAGGGTGCGTCTTTCCCTTAAAATTGTTATGGAATAGAAATGTGCTCATTGCTTCTTTTTTATGTTTGTGCTCATGACTGCTTCAAAGGAAAGACACAACAATTTAACCACACAAGTTTTGTAGTATGATGATTATAAGAATATTTAGGAATGCAAGATCTATCTAAAACTTCCAGAAATCTTTAATCTAGACAAACCAGCAATCTTCTGAGGTTCATTCCTCTTCCCATCTGAGAGGAATCCCTGAAGGCTGCTTGCTCTGGAGTAAATTGATATTGAATCTCCCTTAGATATGACCTTTGCCATCGCTACCGATGCCAAGTGACGCACAGGCCGTCGTGCACCAAAAACAAGCAGGGAATTCAAAGCATCCTCACATCTCCTTTGCCACAACAAAATATTCTCCTGGAAACCATATTCTATAACATTAGAATTTGACAACCACCGGTAATAGAGTTTCGGAAATTCAGGCTAAAATAAAAGCGCCAAAAAGCAAAAGAATAACATTAAACCTCATAATAATTACAGAGCTCCAGTATATAAACAAGAGCTCGTTCTGAAAAGGCAATAAGAGTCGTATCTTAACCATAATCTTATTCCTAGCTTGCTCTCAGTGCTCTATTCAGCATGCATTGAATTTTAAACTTAGCTAAGTCAGCTCATCACACCATGATAGCGTGAAAGAAAAAAGCAGGAACGGCTTATCCGAACTGACAAGTGCAAATGCACATCCCTCTGAATTCTAAATCTCAACTTAATCTACTGGAGATATAGATTCGAGAGAAAAAAAAAAATGTGAATGAATCCAAATTACGTGAGGAACAAACAGTGAATCAGCGGAGTTTTTTTAAAATCAACCAATATCGAACTAATGAAATAATGCGGAAAAACGAACGAGCAAAGAAGAAGAAAAAACAAATCCACAGCAATGCGATGGAAGGTTGATATAGAGAGAGAGAGAGGGAGGGAGAGAGAGAGAGAGAGAGAGAGACCTTGGTGTCCTCGTCGATGGCGGTGATGAGATCGGAGAGGAGATCGAAGCAAAGAAGTGGCTGCGGTGATTTGTGAACGGCGGAGGCCACTATAGATTCGAGTTGCGCAACCAGCACGCCGAATCGTGACAGCGGCGCCGCCGGTGCCGCCGCCGTGTGTTGCTTCGCCATGTAAATCGAACTTTTCTTCTCTGCTGCAATGCAGAGTGTATCGCGAGGATCTTTTGATTTGATGATCGTTCGGGGACTTTGCCTGGATCCGGCGAGATGGTCAGGGAGTGTAAATGTGAAATAAAATACAAGTCATGACATTTGAGAGATTTTCTTTTTACAAAAGTTTAAAAAAAATAGTTTAATTGAATTTTTTTTATTAACCTTTTTTATGTTTGTTTACTAAAACTTATGTTTCATCAATATTTCACATCACCCTAACTTAAATTACAAATTTAGCAGCTTCTTTCCACTCAAAATTAAAAGTCTTCTCTTTTTTTTTAAATGTTGTAAAAATTGTTTAATCACATATTTACTCGCCTAAACATGAGCCAAAACTTCATGTTTTACGAGTTTTTTCATTAGTTGTTTTATTTTATTTATACTTTTGCCACAAAATTTATAAAAGATTATACGTTTTCATTCTATCGAACACTTTTAACATTTAATTCACACGCCACGTCATAACAAAAATTTAGAATTAGATAAATAAAAGTTTTTTTCTCATAATCCTATCTATTCAAAAATTGTAGTAGGAGAGTATTGGTCTATTTAAACCACTCAATTTAAGACAATTGAAATTGTCCGAGTCCTAGAGTTTTAAGAATATCATAGGTCATTCACATTTCTTGCATCCATGTATATATTTTTTAAAATTTATTTTCACGAAGACCACAGCATAAGCTAGTGCACCTAAGAATCTAAAAGTTATACGAAGATATTGTTACACATATAATCATCAATTCACTAATAAATTGCACCACCATAGACTTGCTATATGGTGTTTAAGACTAACATAATTCCTTTAACTATTACAAGTTTTGTATAGTTATTTCTAATTCACATAAGTTTTATTTGAGTTCAACGTATAATACAAAAATTAATATTATTTTACACATAATAATAATGGCAATAAAAAATATAAAGGCTAAATATGTTTTTGTTCCTTAACTTTAAGTGAATTTTGGAATTAGTCCATTTCGATTTTTTAGACTAATTTAGCCTTTTATTTCTCAAAATACGTAGATTTAGTCATTTTAATCAAATTCTATTAGGTTTATTTGATGTTTCGTACGCATTTCAGTTTCAAAATTGCATTTTCGTTGTTTATACTATTTGACACATTTTTGTTTTAATGTTAAATCAAATACTATTATGAAATGCGCTTAAAATGTCAAATAAACTTAACAAAATTTGATTAAAATGACTAAATTTATATATTTTGAAAAAAAAATGACTAAATTGGTCTAAAAAATTTCGAAATGGACTAATTTCAAAATTTGCTAAAAAGTTAAGGAACAAAAAAAATATTTAACCCAAAATATAATAATACAATAGACAATTAAAATGAATAATGATATTAGTAACGACACTAATGAGGAGATATGAGAATGTGTACTCAAAAAGTTTCCTAAGTTGTGAAAAGTTAATTGCACTGACATGATACCTATGTTGGCCTAAAGTGACTCAACAACATTTACTCCCTTGTTTTAAGTCATAAATAAAGTTTTAAGAGGCTTAAATTTTAAATATTCAAAATAGTTTGTTTTTTTTAAGTCACTTCATTATATAATAAGGGATGCTTCTACAAATTTGTAGGAGAAACATTTTGATAATAGTGTGTTTGAACGAGGTATCGTAAGAGAGTAATTTATTTATTTATTTAGTGCATTTAAATTTTTGAAATAAAATTAGTTGTTTAGATGAGAAAATAAAAATAAATAAATTTTAAATTTTAAAAAGGTGTATCAAATAATTAAAATACAAAATTTGAAATTTACTAGAAAAAAGTAGGACCAAAAAGTTGACCAAAATTAGGACCAAATGACTATTTAATCCAACTTAAAATAACAATAAACGAGCAAAGTATAATGGTATTTTCTATACCTGGAAACATTTTAAAAATTCATCATTATATTTTACTTGAAAGGCAAAGACTAACAATACTCTCTTATTTAGGGATACTCAAAGCTAGACTAAGCATATCCACATGCTTCAAAAATGAACTATTTTTCAACGGTATCATTGCATGTTGTTTGTGATGGAATCTTTAACAAGTACAATTAATTACAAATTTTGGAAGAGGATTTTTTTCTTAAGATTGAATTCTGCAACGAGTACATGCCCATAATGCTCGCATAGTGGTTCTTGTGAGATAACTTGACTTAATTATTTAGGGAGAACTCGCCTAAAAATGTAACGAATTCTACTCAATTTTTGATTTAAGTATAGTTGAGTTGATTTTTTGACTCGTTTAATTTGATTTGACCTTTTGGTCCAGGTTAACTTAAATCGATTTTTACCTCAGTTGACTCAAGTCAGTCTTTAACCTAAGACTTAACCTTCGAGTGACCAACTCGACATTCGATGAAGTAGGCTTAATTTGACTTTCGATTTTTTTGACTCCAAGCCAAGTTGGCTTGACCTTTGACTCGATTCGATCTTGTTTTTGGTAGCTATACTGACGACTTGATTATTCTACTTGAATGACTTGGTTCATCTTTCAACCCATGCGATCTCAACTCAATCTTTAACTCAGAGCGACTCAACTCAATTTTTAGCTCGAATCGAACTCGACCGACCTTCGATCCATACTAATTTGTCTTGACTTTGATCCATATGGAGTCGATATAGCATGAGGTGTATTTTTAGATTGAAATAGGATTTTTTTTTTAAGATTGAATTTGGCAACGGGATGCCCATAATGCTCGCATAGTGGTCCTTGTGGAAGAATTACGTCTTCCTTGTAAAGTATCATTCCATCTTGAAGATGTTCTCTGACCCTTGTTCCTTTCTGAAGAGTCCCCATTCAGAAGACGGGACACTAGAATATGGTTGGTCAAACACAATGTCAAAAGATAGAATAAAGATAACCCACAACAAGGACCACCTCTTTCACTTTGATTTCTCATACTGCATTTTTCTCCCATTACTTTCAAACCCTGCTACTGCAAGTACCTTTCGCAACTTAACTCTAGGTACAATAGTAACAGAATATGGTACAAAAAGGAATAACACCACCACCATATCTATCTCACCTTCTAAACTATTTCAATTTCTCAACTCATTTCTTTAATATGATCTTAAAATATGTTTTGGGTATACGTGACGTGTATGGAATACTATAGTATCTATCAGAATACGTATATTATATGGATTTGTGGAGCTTAATATTTTGCAGTAGTATGAGATAAAGATAATTTTCTGTTACAAAAACCAGTGTCGTGATCACCAGAAACAGACTGCAGCATATCAATTTCATATTCCAGTGTTACAAATATTTCTCAAACTCTATGTAAATCTTCTGTACATAACGGATTGAAATTTGAAACTATAGATACTCAAACTACAGATATTAACAGAAAACGCCACCATCAAACACATGAGTCACTGGTTAACAAAGTTTCTGATATGAGCTATCATTTCTTGGGTTCGGGAATGTGAAAGCTGGTAATTATGCAGAACTTGGAAGGCATGGCCTACGCCTTTGAAAACAATTGTTTCAACCCTTTTCCCTGCTTTACCCAAAGCTTTTGCGAACTCCAAGTTCCTATCTCTCAGTATATCCATTTCTGAAACGCACACCATAATGGAAGAAATCCTCAAATCTCTCAATTTCACCGTGCCATACGCAAGAGGGTTGCAATATGGGTGGTCACGAGTGGCTCCAAGAGGAAGCGCCAAGCGCCAATAAGTGTCGGAAACGGATAAAGTGAGCGCTGAGTGGGGTGGCTGAAGGAAGTGCTTCTCGGAGCTAGTTCTTTCTTCTCCTCCGAAGAAAGGTTGGATCAGTATGACACCCTTGAGAGACAACGGTGTCGTGGTGTTTGATGATGATGATGATGATCCCATGCGGGTGGCCACATTATAAGCTATGTTGGCACCTGCACTGTCACCGGCGAGGAAAACGGAAGACATGTCGCAGTGACTCAGCCACCATTTTTGCGCGGCGGAGATGTTCAGTGCTTCTCTTTTCACCCACGCGAGAGCGTTGAAACCGTCATCGTATGCAATAGGAAGACGGTTCTCTGGGGCTAGGCGATAATCCACAGAGAGAACGACACAGTTTGCTTTGGAAGCGAGGTTGGTCAAGAACTCATGGTAACAGCTCCAAGCAGCAGAACCGACACAGAATCCACCACCGTGGAAGTACATAACCAAAGGAAGAGGCTTTGTTGTGTGAGAACTCGTTGAAGGCACATAAACACGTGCCCTCAAGTTGGTCTCTCTGTTGATGATAACAACATCTTTGGCACGTTCTGTGCAGGAGACACTGGGCACAATTTGTGGCCTCTCTACACGTCCATCTCTGTGGACTCTGATGAGTCCTTGAATCTCTTCGGCGATGATTTCACGTTGCTGGTTAGTGTTGTTCACTTCAGGGTTGTGCCTGAGTGAAATGGTAGCCATGATATTGTTGAAGAGTGAAAATTATCTGAATTCTTCTTAATTGTGATGCCACCACAGCGATGGATGCTATGCGGTTTGGTCCTTTTATAGAAGATTAGAGAATAAGAAGAGAAGGGAAATTGACGAATTGGAAGGCTTCAAGTTGGAAAGAAGCTTCATTTTCTGATAGCCATGTGCTGTTTATGAAGATTCCCGCGTGAAGATTAATATTTTTTGTTTTTTGTCTCTGTGTCTTTGGATTGTATATCTAATAAGATTTATTTTTTCATGCAGTGTGAAAATGAACAGAGAGAATCTGATTGAACGAGGGGGTGTTTGGGATAAACATTATTCCTATCTGATGATGGAGGTAAATGCAGCACTTCATGCGATACTTTTGTAACAAGCATGTTGCAACTTGCATCGCTATTATGACAGTTAAATTCTGTGACTTTTTTTTTCTGCACTTGAGGATGGAGATATGGATACCCAATCCATAAAGTGAAGTGAACTAGGACATCTGTCGTAGACGCTTTATCCTTTCGCAACATTATTTTTGTTTCTTAATTTATCGACTATTAAAGAATATAACACGTATATAGAACATAAACTAACTGTACAATTTACCATTTACGTAAAGTTCCTGGTTTAATTTGTAAGAATTTTGAGTATTTGAGTGCAATGTATGTTCGATGGCTGTTTTCCTTTTCTTTGTAAATCCAGAAAACTGATGATTTTGTGTTAGAAGCTACCGAAGCTATAGGGGAATAGACCTGAATGGACCAGACAGAAAGTCTAAAAATAAATAAATAAAGAATATTCTTCTAATTCCAAGTACAAGCAAATGGAAAGTTAACTTTATTCTTTAAATATTCTATATCTCTCAACAGATATGCCTTCTTCTATTCTTATTGATCTAATTATACTAATTCTTTTTCTATTTTTATTTCTTCAATATTAAAAGAAAACACAACAACTTTATTTCCATCACATCTCTCTACAGATACACGTCTCTTCTTCCAATATACACACGCACACGGATTCCTGGATACGTACATTTTTCATTTATATATAATAATTAATTAATTATCTTCAGTTGTGGCCCAACCTAAGAAAATTATCAAACTGCCTTGTTTTCTCTCACTGTTTCTATATTTTAGAGAGACTTAACCATAAAAAAATGCAAGAGAAAAAAATGCATTCATTTGTATTTTTAACTTAAACTTTTATTTTGTATAGTTTTTATTATGTTTAATTAGTTGGATGATACCCATTTTCGTTCAGATATGTCAGTTTAGTATCTATTTTTAAAAATGTGTCAATATAGTCCAAACTTTTTAAAAAGTATGTTAATCAAGTCTCTTTCAGACAAAAATTACTAAAGTCGTTAACTTAATTCATGACTTTTACCACTAAATTTTAATATAAATATCAATACTTAATTTTGTAAGTCATTTTAAATATCAATACCAATAACGGTATTAATAATTTTTTGTTGAAAAAAATCTAACTAAGACATTTTTTCATTTTCAAAAGTTGAGACTCAATTGACATATTTTTAAGAATAAATATTAAACTGACAGATCTAAATAAAAATAAGTAGCATCCGACTGATTAAACATTTTTACCGATAGTTGAACCAGGATAATAGTAGTTACAAATATACGTAGATTCCATTTAAGTTGACCTTAGTTTCAACTTTCAACTAATACTAGTGCTGATAACTACTATTCAGGATGATGCACGAGTACTTCTCTTTTACTTTTGTATATATTTCACGATGTGATGCATATCTTTCAATGTCCACCATTCATTCATGCATGCACCCACCGGCAGATTGAGTTGATCAATTTGAATCCCAACTATATAATTTTTGCAAAATAACATAAAGTAAAATTTTATCACTTTGACTCAACTTTATAAGTCGAATAAGATTTTCTGGTATCGAAGATAAATATGGTATTTATCTCGTTTTTTTTTTATCCCAAATCGGTGGGATTCTACCAGCTCTTTGACTGTGACCGAAAGTAACTATTAACTACAAGTAATTAATGTTTCTCTTTAATAGTTTAGTAGCCATTAGTTTTGGAATGCTGTACATTGCCTGCAAAAAATACAATGTGGATTAAGAAATTAGAAAAATGTGTAATGAGATTTTTGACCAGAAAAGAAAGTGGTTCGTGTTGTAACTATGTTAGTATAATTAATAATTAAACGGGGTTTTAGAGAGGATTAGGGGGTGCTAAGAACTTTATAATTTGGTCAATAAAGGTTTAAAATATTGAGTTGGTCCCATTTGGAAGATTTTGTTCCAAGAATCACAATCTGATGCAATTGTATAACGTCGTGGAGGTTCATGATCCATTGAAGTGGGGTGTGAAGAAATTGGCATGAACATTTACAATATTATTTACTTTATACTGGATTCTGCAGTGGAACCCACGTACATGAATTTCATGGTGTTAAGAGTCAAGATTCTTCTCATCTATATGCATCCACATGGGTCTGCCAAATTTCAAAACCCATCGACATGCCAAAGCCTTTTCACCTTTATTCTTTCTCCTTTTTCGACCTCTTCATCCTCAGAGATAAACCAATGAGACAGTGAAAAGATAGTGTCACTCTCACCAAGTGCTCTCTACCTTGCACACTATTTATTTTAAAGCTGCGAAAATAGGTTGGAACTCGCGAGTCAACTTGGCTCACTACGAGTTCGGATCGGGTTGGGTTGAAATTTTTTTATAAATTTCAATACAGATTGATTTTTGACCCGGCTCATCCGGATTGAACCCGTGGTAAGCCGGGTTGGCTCACCAACTCGCAGATAAAGGGTCACACAAGTATTTTTATTTATTTTTATTAAGTTGAGCTTTACATTTGGGTCATGTTAAGTCATTTTTTTATCCAACACATAAATAATTTGTATTTTTTTTATTTTGGTTCGTATTTGGATTGTATTAAAGTTTATTTAGATTTTAATTAAAATTACAAATTAGTTTTGACCGAAAAAAAAAATTTAATTAAGTAAACCCGTGAGCCAACCCATTTAACCCGTCAACCCGTGGTGGGCCGGGTTGAATTCAAATTTTTTTGACTCGCTAAAAGTGAGCAGGGTTGGGTTGGTTCACTAAATCATCAATCCATGTGGGTCGAACCGGTCAGGTTGAGTTATTCGTTTTGACAGCTCTAATTTATTTTAGCTACAGAAAGATTTCGAGATTTATGCAATACAGTGATATTATTTTAATTGAGATTTCAAATATGAAACTAAGTATTAGGAAAAAAATTGAACATTTTAAACATGTGATAGGAAAAAAACTTGGAATATTTCTTTTAGCACCTTCATGTCTTATTCTTGTACCTCAATCAGTGTGAAAAAAGGTATAAAATATTTATTGATTGAAGATATTTTAATTATATAATTCAAAATTTTATTCTAAATCATATAAAATTTAAACAATATTTTGAATTGCATAGCCTAAAAATATAATATAGATTATATAATTTGAAAATATGTTTTGAATTGTACAATCGAAATATCTTTATAAGTTGTAATCCATAAACACATCTTGTATGATACAAAATAAACTATACATTATGAAATAAATACATTCCAAATTACCAAATTTAAAAATCCATTATAGATTACATTATATTGAAACATGAAAAAGCATTATAAATTACATAATTCAAAAATGCAATCAAATTATATAATTAAAAAACCTAAAAATGTATTATGGATCACACAAGTTGAATACAGAATTTTCTTTCATGACCCGTGCTCGAAATCCTCCTCGACACACTTTTCAACAAAATCATCACTTTTTTTTTTTAAGTTTTAATGAAAATAACATTTTAAAATGTTTCAAAGTTATCTTTCCAGAACAAACACTGTTCCCAAAATATTAGTCTGTAATGAAAAAAAATTCATTATGAAATATTTTAGAATGATAATCCAAAATAGTTAAAATTAATTCGAGATAATATATTTTGAAAATCTTAATTCTAAAAATTATGTTTTGAGTTAAATATGTTTTTAGTTCTTTAAGTTTGAGTGAAATTTAGAATTAGTCAATTTTTTAAATTTTTGACCACTTTAGTCATTTATCTTAAAAAATGCATGAATTTAGTTATTTTAACTCAATTTTGTTAAGTTTATCTGACGTTTTAAGCGCATTTCATGATAATATTTAAATTATTTACATAGTTTAACACATTTTCACTTTAGTATTAACTCAAATATTATCATAAAATGTCAAATAAATTTAAAAATTTGATACGAATAATAAAATTCACATATTTTTAAATATAAATGACTAAATTAATATAAAATTTTGAAAATGGACTAATTCCAAAATTTAGTGAAATTTAATTGAAAGAAACATATTTAACCTTATGTTTTTAAAATGTTTCTACAGTGCGTCATTTGGAAGCCTTTTAATATATTATGGTTCGCATTTTCTGAAAAGCATAAATGTTTTAAAATGTCATTTTTGTCCTTGTAATGTGTTGAGAAGGTGAGTAAAGAAAATATAGGAGTGCAGAAAGAAATTATTTAAATTTGGGTTACCATCTAAAGCCCAGAGTAAAAGAAAAAAAAAAGACCACATGAACGACAAGGCGTATTTTTGCTTTGCTTAAAAACATAAATCGAGGATTCAGCTGCCGTTTCATTACGAGTAGCAAAGACTGAAACCCCTAGAAAACCCCACTCCTCTTCACTACTTCCGTTGAAGTTGTAAGCACTCGTTTCATTTCGTCGCTGCTTTTTCTTCTCTCGAAAATGTCTCTGCGAGTGCTGAACCCTAACGCCGAAGTGCTGAACAAATCGGCGGCACTTCACATGACCATCAATGCCGCCAAGGGTTTGCAAGATGTCCTCAAAACCAACCTCGGTCCCAAAGGAACAATCAAAATGTCTCTCTCTCTCTCTCTCTTCTATTTTCTTTTTCCGTTTTCGTTTTCTTCTTGTTTTCATTTCCATTTATGTTTTCTTTCTTCTAACGCACTCTTTGATTCAGGCTCGTTGGTGGCGCTGGTGATATTAAGCTTACCAAAGATGGCAACACTCTCTTGAAAGAGATGGTTAGTTTTCTTTATTTTTATTTTTTACTTTTTTTTTCATTATTTATTGAGATCTACTACTACGTCGCTTGAAAATCGTTATGGCGGAACGTGTTCTGATTTTGATTGTTGTGATCTCAGCAAATCCAGAACCCGACGGCGATTATGATTGCAAGGACCGCTGTGGCGCAGGATGACGCTAGTGGAGATGGCACCACTTCCACTGTCATCTTCATTGGCGAACTTATGAAACAATCGGAACGTTACATTGATGAAGGTTAGTGAGTTTGTCTCTGTGTTCGAGTTTCTATTTGTTTTTAAGTTATTTTTTGCATTTCTTGCCCTCGTTGTTCGTTCTTTGGCGTACATTCTAGCATGTGTTTTTCTTGACAATTGAAACATCCATGACAGTTTTATTACTATGAAGTTCCTTACTGCTCTTTGTGATTAAGTGGTGATTTCTTATAGTTAGTTAAGGTGGAATTTAGAGATGACGATTTTTTTTTTTGCTATAGAAAGAACAGGAAAACTGCGACTAGGATGACGGTATGATATCCTTTAAAGTAGATTTTAAAAGAAGAAGACTATTTATCTATATATACAGTTTTCCTGGTAGTTTTATTACTAAGGACTGCCGTTAACTTTGTACTGTTTTTTACTGGTGGTGCTTTCTTATGTTAGTAAGAGAGAAATTAAGAGAGGACGACTTTTTTGCCTCAGAGCTACGAGAAAAAAATGCAACTAGGGTGATGCTATTGTATTCTTTAAAACAGATTTTAGAAGAAACAAGGCTGCATGCGCAAAAGATGTGAGAACACTCGTGTAACTAGGAAGTGCAGTTTCTTTGCGATTCAGGGTGATCCCCTTGACAGTTGAAACATCCGTGAATTGTATGCAAACCAAAGGCATTGAATGCTATCCTATTCTATTCTATTGTAGGATTAGGGGCAAATAGATATCCTTAAAATGTGGAGGGATGAAGCTTTCTCGTTTTGATGCCTTATCTGTCATTTCAACCTTTGCTAATGCTGAGATGATATATGGATGTTATAGGTATGCATCCACGTGTGTTGGTTGATGGTTTTGATATTGCAAAGAGAGCAACTCTGCAATTCCTTGAAAAGTTTAAGACTCCTGTTGTGATGGGTGGTGAGCCGGATAAAGAGATTCTCAAGATGGTAGCTAGAACAACCGTGAGGACAAAGGTAAAACTTGTCTCATTTTTAATATCTTTTTATCTCAAATTTGATCATACATTGGTACTGCAGACAAAATGAAAAATAACTTGCGAGCATAATTTTTTTATCACGCATGAGATTCTCACCATATATTTCCTCATCATTTGCAGTTGTATGAATCACTCGCCGATCAATTGACTGACATAATTGTTAATGCGGTGAGTTCACATTGAATTTTCGACATTTATACTTTGAGTCCTTGTAAACAAGAAAATTTTATTTGCATGTTTTTTGCGGTAGATTTTGCTGTTTATTGGACTGGAACCTTTTACAGCTGTGTGTTCAGTGACTTGTGTTTTTTCCTATGATAGGTTTTATGCATCCGGAAGCCTGAGGAAGATATTGATCTTTTTATGGTGGAGATTATGCATATGCGACACAAGTTTGATGTTGACACACGCTTGGTATGTTGTCTGAATGACTGTTTGTAGGCACTCTTTTCCAGTACTTAGTTGTATATTATTTTTATTTTTATATTTTTTCTAAATTTCATGTTGCATGTATTGTATACAAGCTGGATGTTCCTGTTATTGCCTTTCCATCATGATTTTTGACTGCATTCTACAATTCTCAACTTAACATTAGTCCAGTAAAAGCTCGGATGTGATGATGTCAAGGACTTAGACTTTGTTTTGATTGAAATCATTATCCTTATCTACCTTTGTTGAAAACCAGTCAGGTTTGATTTTCTCTAAATGCAGGATTTAGATCTAGAATAGTTTCATGTTGAGAGGGACTGTTTGCTTGTTATGATAAAAAGCAATCCATCTTCTGCTGAAAGCACTTAGTAACTGGTTTTGTTATTATAGTTTTAATTATTACAGTTTGGTTGTCTGAGTCCAGTTATTACCGAATATGAAAAAGTTCTTAGGAATTTGGTAGCATGGTTGGCAATCTTTAAGCTTTGTTTAATATATAGCTCTTGAGTGAAATAGCAATTACGAAGAGGGCTTTTGTAGAGAGCTAAAGCATAATTGTTGTGGACTATCTTCTGATTAGAGAGCTTCTGAACTCATAAAATTTTGAACTCAAATAAATAAATCATGAAAAACACAGTAGAGAATTTTTGTTATTTATAATTTTTTCTAACTTAAATAAATCACCAATAAAGGAAGCTATAATACCTAAGCTCTGTAGTAGCAATACAGCAAATCACAACCTATATTCATCTATTAGTTACCCACATTGTCTTACTTCACTTATAATTATATTATTGTAATGCGCCTTCTGTTTTGAGTTATGCGGTTCTTGCATGCACTCATTTTCATCCTTCTGTATTTTCTAGGTCGAGGGTCTTGTCCTTGATCATGGTTCTAGGCACCCTGACATGAAACGACGGGCAGAAAATTGCTATATCTTGACGTGTAATGTATCTTTAGAATATGAGAAGAGGTAATCACCCTGATATTTGTCAACATCTTCCAATTTGTGTTTTGTGTGTGTTTTAAGTGGCTGTCATTTGATTACTTTTACCTGTTATCCAAACATGCCACTGCTATTCATTATTTACCACACTATCTTATCCCTTTTAAGTGTGATACAATATGAAGGGTACAAATATTGTTGAAATTAGTGTATGAATCGTTTAATTACCCTTAATCATTTATATACAGTTATCAGAAAATTATAAATTTTAGATGTATTGTTTTTAGTTTTTACCAATAGATGTTATCAGTCTCTATTTTGGTGATTGAGTATGTCTTTTACTTCAGACACAATATTGGTTATGTTGTATAGTAAAATGAGTAAGTTCACATGTCATGAAATGTTACCATCGGTGTTGGTTTTATGTTTACTCTGTTTTATTAGGATGGCTTAGTTAACCTGAAAGAAATAAAGTTTTCATTTACTATAAGAAAATTAGGTACTGTCACTTCAATTGTCTTTTAATGTGAATTAACTGTTTTGTTTTTCTAAAACGACTGGTTTTAACCTTAAAACAAAACAAGGGAAATCTTTTTTTATGCAATGGTAAACTTAATAGTTTCAACCATGTAAGCACTATTTTGTCAACCGTTATATTACTTAAGTCATTGATGTATACACATTGTGTGGTTTTTCTTTATCAGATGCCTGGCATATGTCAACTATCTTTGATGTCTGTAATACTAATGAAGTCAATGTTTTCTCCTCCCAGTGAGGTAAATGCAGGTTTTTTCTACTCAAATGCGGAACAGAGGGAGGCTATGGTTGCTGCTGAAAGACGGCAGGTTGATGAGAGAGTTAAGAAAATCATTGAACTGAAGAATAAGGTAATGAAGTTTTGTTCCTTGTATTTATTGATTTTTACGTGTTAATCTGGTCTGTTATATTGCTAATAACATAATAATGCTATTTCACATTTCTGTTAAATAGAGATAACAATGATTTCTAGATTACAGCTGGAACCGTCTTTGTCTGGATCATGTCTCAGCAATAGCTCATTTTTATTTGACTGCTCTTGACTGAATAACTTCATGTGTGTGTATGCAGGTTTGTTCTGATAATGATAGTAATTTTGTTGTCATCAACCAAAAGGGAATTGATCCTCCATCACTGGACCTCCTTGCAAGGGAAGGGGTAAGTAGCATACCATTGTATTCTGGTTTTTTAAAACTTAAATATTTTGGGAAGATGGCCACATAATGTATGATATAAATACTCCTGGAAATTTTATTTCACTCCAATTGTTTAGGTGATGAGAAATATGCTGAAAATGACCAGTACTGAGTGTCTGTACTATATGAGCTGCATGGGCATCATTTTCTTTTATTGGTTGCAGGAAGAAAAACCCAGTTTGAAATGTCTGAAACATTCGAAATTTAAAATACATAGGAAGTTATAAACATATTTTGAAATTCACTGTTTTACCAATAAATAATGACCATGCTATATAATGTGGTCTGTTATGTTTGTTAGATTGTTTACCCATGAAGTTTGAAGATAGTTTGTATTGAAAAGGCTGTCTGATGGTTTTGCAAGAAACATTTTATACTAAAAATATGAACTGATTAAATGAAGAAATGACCATGGTGCACAGAAGGATCTAAAAGTGAAAATTCTGAGGCTAATTTTTTTGAATGTTTTAATTATAATAAATATCCCATGACACTAATTGCATGTGGCTAAAATAGTATGAGGGTGAACTCGTCTCATAATCTGTCATAAGTTGCATAATCTCTATCCTGTTTTATATCTGCTTGTTTTTTAACCTTGTGTTTAGATAATTGCCCTACGGAGAGCAAAGAGAAGAAACATGGAAAGATTGGTTTTGGCCTGTGGAGGAGAGGCAGTAAACTCGGTAGATGATTTGACTCCTGATTGTCTGGGTTGGGCAGGTTTGGTATATGAACATGTCCTCGGAGAAGAGAAATATACATTCATTGAAAATGTTAAGAATCCTTTTTCCTGCACAATCTTGATTAAAGGTAAATTTTCCTTGCACCTGTTCTGAGTTTCTTGAACAGATCCTTCTGTACCATTTATTACCTTTTCTCTGATTTTGGAACAAACTCATTTTATTGCCAGTAGTTGATTTAAGATTTGCAATTCTGTCATGATGAAACAGGTCCAAATGACCATACAATAGCTCAGATTAAAGATGCTGTACGTGATGGTTTGAGGGCCGTTAAGAATACCCTTGAAGATGAATCTGTTGTCTTGGTAAGACATTTTTATGTCAATTAATTATTTTGATACTGGAATTGTACAGTTTTCTTTTGTAATATACATGTTCCTGCTCTTCATATCGATTAACTCCATTTTCCTGTGATAATTTTCTCAGTCAAATGAATTTTCAGTTGTTCCCTAGAATGCACACATCGTTTAAAGCTTTTGTACAAAAACACTTCTGATTTCAGAGAAGTTTGGCATTGTTATTTTAACTGACTTGAAGAAATTTCTTTCCCATGATTAGGGTGCTGGTGCATTTGAAGTTGCTGCTAGACAATATCTGATCAACGAAGTTAAGAAAACAGTTGAAGGGGTAATTGCGATTGTCTCTTGTCACCCATGTTTTTCTTGTTGTTTAACTGTATTTACCATTTCAATTTTCAACGCTGATGTTGATAATCTCGAAACAGCGTGCACAACTTGGTGTTGAGGCTTTTGCTGATGCGCTTCTTGTGGTGCCTAAGACACTTGCTGAAAACTCTGGGCTTGACACTCAAGATGTGATTATTGCCCTCACGGTATGCTTTCCTTAAACTTATTCCATTTATCTTCTTTCCTCTAATGTGATTTTATATATATATATATATATATATATATATATATATATATATATATATATATATATATATATATATATATATATATATATATATGCTCATATCAACTAGAAAGCATTATTATTATTAATGTACTTGCTGAATGGTGTTTCAGGGAGAGCATGACAAAGGAAATATTGTGGGGTTGAGCCTGAATACAGGTGAACCTATAGACCCTGCAATGGAGGGTATTTTTGACAACTACTCTGTGAAACGCCAAATCATAAACTCAGGGTATGGTTGAATCTGGATCTGTTGACATCATCAATTTTTATTTATTTATTTTTAAACTAGGAACACTTAAATACTAGAAAATTTCGTTACTAATGGTATGGTGGAGAGTGAGGGAGGAAACAAATTTTATTTGAAGACAAAATGAAAAGAGAGAAATTTGAGTGGTGAGTCCTCAATCAGTTGAGAACTCGATGACCTCTGGTGATGGTTTGTTATGAGCATGATGAGAGCATGAGATCTTCAGTAGTAAATGCTGATTCAAATGAATTTTTAGAATCAGGAATTGATAACCTATCTTAGGAATGCATGGAAGAACTACACTATATTTCTTGTGTCTCCACTGGGTGAGGGTTGTGGATGTGGAATATAATAGGTCAGGTTTGTCTGGTCTGAAGGTCTCCCTCCACCACTATTGGAAAGGACGTTTCACGATATCAAACATGTTTTCCTACATCTAGTTTTGTTGTCAATTTTAGTTGGTAGAACTGTTACACTAAACAATGAAATCTTGAACTCAATCAGGATGTATAGCCATTTGAAATTTTCCATTACGCCAAAACAATAAGTTTAATTTAAGTAAGCATGATTACTATTACGTAGTTATGTCTTCGTCTCTTGATGCTCTACAGGCCAGTTATAGTATCTCAGTTACTGGTGGTGGATGAAGTGATTCGTGCTGGGCGTAACATGCGGAAGCCAACTTAGATGTTCTTGAAGCTTTCTCTTTTGGATAGGGTGTGCCGTAAACTGAATATTCTCTCTATTTCGAGGTGCCTGCAGTATTGGTTGGGATTGTTATGACTCACTTATTTTAATCTGTTATAATGAAAAAGTTTCTGGGTTTTGTTTTTCCCCAGTTTATTATTTCTTTCAATGATCTAATCATGTAAGTGTATTGTGGCTGAATTTTGGGATCCTTTTGAAATTTGTAAGCATAATCTATTTTGTAGAAAATTAGTTGAGAGAGTGCTTTTACCTCGGAAAGTTGCTTGTTTTAACCAGCAACATAAGTCTCGGGACTGCATCACCTTTATAATTTTGTATGAAACCTGGATAACATTGAATTAAAATAGTTGAAAGATTTTCATTTTTAAGTTGGACGTACTCGGCTGCCTGAGATGCTGTAAGTAAATCCTTAGCGTTATAGTAATTAGTAGGAATAAGTGGGATATTTCGCATCGACTTCTGAAATTACCCGTATTTTACTGTCATTCAACTTTAGAATATATTACGAATTTAAAGTGCTCCCAACAAAAACGTATGTATGTATTGTGTGTACCTATTATCTGAAAACTCTAAATCTAATGTTTTATTTAATATGCATTCCTTTTCACTTTATAATTTATGTTTACAGGCTATAAGTGCTTTTATGTTATTTAACGATAGATTAATATATGTAATAATTTTGTTGACTTTTAAAACAAGTTATTTAAATTAATTTATAATTGGTTGACGAAATAATTATTCATTGACTTCTGGTTAAGAGATACCTCAAATTTATGTTTACTAGTTTCTTTAGCACGCGTATAATTTAATTTAAATATATTGATAATTTAAGTTTATGTTTACTACATTTTTTAATATGTATATAATTTAATTAAATTCCGATGACACTGTAATTTATTTTACATTATTATGTAATTATAAATTATGCATAATAAAATTTTTGAATTTTAATGGTCACGTTTAAGTAGATTTAAAATAATTTTTAATTAATTACCAATGTATTATTTTTACAACAACATGAACTTAATTCAAATTGTAGAGACGGGGATGCATTGTTCCAATTGCTACTTAAGTATGTCCTTTTCTGAATTAAAGATTAGTTTTTTTTTTTAATGTAAAGATTTGTATTCAAGTTTTATGTATAAAATAAAATTTTACCAAAAATGCGAATCCCATCAATTTGTGAATAAATAATAGGAGATGAATAATCTGAATTAGGACTATAAGATGACTTTTAAATACAAATGAAAAATGTTTATCGACAACATACTTCATTACTATTTATCAAAAAATATCAATCTTGTCCAATAAAAAAAATAGCTACCAAGAAAACTAAAAAAAAAAAATTCTGGAAATACATATTTATAAGAAAAATATTCATTATCAACCCAAAATTATTGAAAATTAAAATTTCTATTTTTTAATAATCAATAATGATGTATTAGAAAAAAAAAATAGATATTTACATTGTACTAGTGTTTCAATCCAAAAACAAAGTATAGTTTTGCTGCTCTTACACTGATTCCATCGGACCCAAGAGTGGCGGTTAGAAAGGTCAACAAGTGACAGGCGTGGAGGGTGTTAGGTAGAATAAAGAAGACAGCGGCAGCGGAACACGCGTCGCAAATCTAGCTACTCGGAGGATGAGTTCATTAGGTGCACACGTCATGATTCAAGTGAACATCTTCCATTGCTGAACTTTGACCCAACTTCCACTTCAAGTAGCTCTCTTCTCCTCTTGCATAGCGCATTTGAATTGGATTGGATCTAGTTCCGCCATGGCAGAAGAAGTAGTGCAGAACAAGAAGGTTACATTCAAAGGCTACATAGATGATGTTCCTAAAGAAACCGATATGGAACTCACACTTTCAAACATTGAGCTCAACCCTCCGCCACAAGGCTCCGCAGCAATTATCGTGAAGAACCTTTATCTCTCTTGCGATCCATACATGCGAGGTCGCATGCGAGATTTCCACGGATCTTATATCCCTCCTTTTGTCCCTGGCCAGGTTACAAACTTCTAACTACTTTAATTTTGTTATACTATGGTGCCATGTGATACTGTAAGTAACTGATTCCTGTGTATTTTGATGAAGGCACTTGAAGGATTTGGTGTGTCTAAAGTTATACACTCTGATAATCCAAATTACAAGCCTGGTGATTTTATTACCGGGTTCACTGGCTGGGAAGAGTATAGTCTCATCCAGAGAACAGAGCAGCTCAGAAAAATTCTGCCTGATGATCGCATTCCTCTCTCCTTCCATGTCGGTCTTCTTGGTATGTCGCTCCTCTTAATCATTACTATGACTTAGCGTACGAGTTTTAATTCCCTCAATCTCTTTCTCCGTTTTCTTGTTATATAATTTCTTACCATTTCTATTGTTTTCTTTATGTATCTGTTTAGGAACAATGTTCTGAAACCTGTTTCACAGCTATGCTGAGGAAAATATTCATCACTATTGTTGGATTCTTTTAATAAAAACTAAACCAATGCTGGTTTTGTTTGTCTTCAAATTTAATGTTCTATTCTTTGAAAAATGTTGATGTGTTCAGTAGTTTTAAGGATGATAGAACAAAGTAAAACGTTAGTATTAGTGATTAGAAAAATTGCAGAAACGGTGAAAGAATTAGACTTAGAAATAGGTAAACCTCTACTCACGAACTTGTGAAATCATCCTTGCCCAAAACTAACCAGATTGATCCTTCCTTATCCTCACTCCACTTTGTCTAAATAACCTGCTTCCTTCCTTTATGTGTGTATGGCTCCTCTATGCATTATAACAGAATAGACTACGCTGCTATGTGTAACTTCCTTTTTCCAGATTTTTGGCCCAACATCACCCTCATTCATAACCCAGTGCCACTATATTTGGATTTTCGGTTGCTGAAAGTGTTGATAGTTTCTTTCTTCCTATAGATCACTCTGTTGTTGAACATTATAGTCGCTAATTAATAAAGTAGGATTTCACCATTTTGAGCTTAGCCGTTATTTTCGGATCCTAGGTTGGAGGGAATCCTCTAATTTTAGAGAGTTCCTTTGCTTATATTTTATGTAATTATGTTTTTTATGGCACAGTTGTTATGCACATGCAAACCCTTTAAACATTCAGGCTCTGTGCTTTTCGATTTTTGACTTATGTATGGAAGTGAATTCACTTCCATTTTTCTACTGGTGCTCTGGTTTTATAAATAATTGACCATTCATTTTTTCTTTTAATTTTGTAGGAATGCCAGGTTTTACTGCGTATGCGGGATTTTTTGAGGTTTGCAGCCCAACCAAAGGAGAATATGTTTTTGTATCTGCAGCATCTGGTGCGGTGGGTCAGCTTGTAGGTCAACTTGCTAAGTTGCACGGTTGCTACGTCGTTGGAAGTGCTGGATCAAAGGAAAAGGTCAGCAGTTTCACTAATGATTGCCAAAAGTAAAACTGAATGCTTGAATTAGTTGTTCCTTCATGAATACAATACATGAACTATTGACATTTAGACACATGGATGCACACACAGACACTTGAACCTAGTATTTTGTTCATTTTCTAAATGAATTTGTTGTATTAGGTTGACCTTCTAAAGAATAAGCTTGGATTCGATGAAGCTTTTAACTACAAAGAAGAACTAGACTTAAATGCGGCTCTACAAAGGTTTGTAACAATCTCTGAAACATAAAATTGAATTGTTTGTTAGCTATTGTCTATGGAAATGAAATGTTCTTTTAGAAGTTTTCTTGAGAAATAAGGTTCCAACTGTTTCTACTTCTCACTGGTTAGTTATCCTTCATAGCTTTGACATTCAAAATTCCAGACATCATTTATCCTGCTTACATGACAGGTATTTTCCACAAGGCATTGACATCTACTTTGACAATGTGGGTGGGGACATGCTTGATGCTGCTCTCCTTAACATGAGGATTCATGGTAGAATTGCAGTTTGTGGGATGGTATCTCAGCAAAGCCTTTCCAAGCCCAAAGGAATATACAATTTATTCAACCTCATTTCAAGGCGCATCAGAATGCAGGGTTTTTTGCAAAGTGATTACTTGCATCTATACCCGCGCTTTTTGGAAGATGTCTCAGATTACTACAAGCAGGGAAAGATTGTGTACATTGAAGACATGAATGAAGGCTTGGAAAGTGCTCCAGCTGCTTTCGTTGGACTTTTTCATGGCAAGAATGTTGGTAAGCAAGTCATTCGTGTTGCCCATGAATGATTTTTTTAAAATCGTACTAGGCACTGCTATGTTTTAAACGTATTTGGTTGAGTTTTTTGGATTTACTTGAACTGCGGCTTGGCCTTACTCTATCACCTTCTGCCTTTTGGAGAAAATGTAAACTTTGTAATATGCCTAAATTATCTAGAAGATAAAGTAGCTGCATTGGGTATTTGGCCCTTGCAAAATGAAAATATGTGTAAAATAAGAGAATCCAGAGTAGATATGCTCTCACTTTTTCTTAAGAGCAAAAGATAAAATTGCATCTGATTTGCTTAAATTAGAACAACAAAGAATATTGTAAGTGTACAAGAAATAGATGAGAGGTATAGTGGTATGAAACTCAAGTCATGCATGCTCTCTATCCGAGTTTCATATCAGTTGAAATTAGAAAACTTCTGCTTAACTGTCAAGGGGCTCATGGAATAGCATAGGACTTGGCAATGAGCATAACCAAATGCTGAGGGCTTTCTGATTGCACCTGTTAGGAAGAGTCATTTTGGATAAACCCATTCCACGTATTCTAATTACATGTGATGTTTTTGTAATTGTGTCTCCCTTTTCCTGTGGAACAGTAGCCCTAAAGCAATAAGAAACTATCAAATGCAAAGATGAAGTGTTACTATTACTTTTATTGAAAAATAGTAAATGAGACAAGAAATAAGGGTAAGGTATTTATATTCCTGTTTAATGCTTGTTGTGCCAAATTAAGTGTATCATGACCTAAGTGTGATTAAGGCCGAATGAACTTCTGAGACCAACAACTCCACTGCACGCTATTGCTTCATGCCCCAACGCCCAAGAATCTTACACCTAGTTATGCTAGTGGCTTTAAAATATTTAGCAATGAAGCGAATTTAAGTTGTATAGAGGATTTATCTTAGACACATATCCAAAAGTCTTCACTTTAACTAACCCTTCCGCACCTAAGTCCTACAAGTATAAATATACTGTGCACACGTATTTATTTCATATGTTACCATTCTTTTGTAGTGTTTTTAAAGTACTTTTACTTTCATCTCTTCACCAGTCAGCTTCATCTATATCTCCTGTCAAAAGTAAATCTAAGGAGGTTTAGACCATTGAAGGCTCAACCACTCAGTTAAATCGCTTCTAGACATGACAATTGGACAATTAACATAATAGAAACTAAAATAATCGGAGAGCATTTCCCTGTATTTATTAAAAGCCTTAAATAATCCTAGAACAAATTAGCAATATTTTAATTGATGGGTGAAAATGTGGTAAAGTTCTATGAGCATCCGCAATGGTACACTCCTTTTCAAGTTCTTAGACAATGTTTTTTTTTAGGATGTGTGGTGACATCAACCAACTGGGTTTCATATTACTCCGTATATTTATTTTCTTAAATTCATATGCTTTTGAGTTTTAAAAAAAAATCAAAGCTCTAACATTGAGCACAATAGCAAACAATCATTTTGTATAGCATAACAAACAATAATATTTCTATATTACTAACCACGTATTTTTCTTATCCAATTTTGTCTAGTTAATTCAAGTATATTTTTCTCTTAATTCAATCAAACACACTCTTAGTCCTCTTTCTCTTTTGCTATCTAAGCATGTTGAATGATTGTTATCCCTTCTCTTTTGAATAAGTCTTTTCTTATTGGACAACTAAATGACCCTATCAAAAACAAACTCTGATCCTAAAGCTCCCTCTTAGTGGATTAGAGTTAAAGTGGGTTTGACTTCACTACAAAACTTTAATTATCTCCTAAATTCAATACTTTCGGTTTGAGTCACAAGTTAAATCACCTCAACTTGAAGGTTAAGTCGAGTTAAGTCGAGTTTGTTCAAACTGGAGTTCTCGTCAAGTGGGTAAGAATTGAAAGTCAAGTCGAGCTTATTCATGCCAAAGTTTGAGCTAAGCTAGGCGGGGACGAATGTCAAATTGAGTTAATCAAGTCGAAGGTCCATATGAGACTATAAGATGGAAGATTGAGACGATCTGGCCTAAGTCAAAGGTGGAAAGGATCCATTCATACTGAAGGTTGAGCCGGGTCAACAGAGACAAAGGAACGAAAGTTAATATATATAATTCGATGTTCAAAGTCAAAATCGAAAGTAGAAATAAATTGACCTAATCAAAGGTATAAACAAATTAATTAAAGTCGAAGATAAAGATGAATCACCATCAACCAAAGGTGAAAGTGGATTGTTCAAGACTGAAAGTTAAGATAGAACAATCAAATCAACAATTGAGAGAGATCGGTCTACATCATTCAAAACTAAAAATTGAGATAAACGACTTAACTAATGGTGTGAACATGACTTAAGGTCAAAGTTCTTGATACATACTATTAGTCATAAATGACAAACATGAATTTTAAAAAGCAACAAGAATTAATTTAAAAGAAATTCTAAAGCACAAATTCTTATTTTGAGTTATTTATTTAATATATTTCTAGCATTTCAACATTCTATTTCTTAACCCGTCTAAACACTACAGTAATATTTCTTAACCTATCTAAACACTACAGTAATATAGGTTAATCCACCGACCACCTATTCGATGATCAAAGTAAAAGGATGGAAAGAAAAATAAAAAGTAAATATAGAGATGTAAAGAGTGTCTACTGCTGCAAAATTCTTTCTCTTCTTATTGATTCACTTATAATACTTACTGAAGAAAACAACTGGAAAATCAATTCAGCGAGGAACAGATTCTCTTTCATGTCCAAATTGCCTCACAGAAACAACTGGATGATCACTGTCGTTATTCTACTCTACAACAACCCCTAACAAACATTTGATTAAATTGTCATATTTACGAGCAAACCAAATTCCAAAATAGCAATAATATTAAAATTGAATGAAGTTTTAAGCTGGATATTGAGTTCTATTTTTAACCGATAATAATAATAAAATTGAATGAAGTTTTAAGCTGGATATTGTATTATATTTTTAACCGAGTTGTTAAATTTTTCTGTCTTAAGTATTTTAAATTGTTATACTTTTAATTAAGTTATTTTTATTAATTTATTTTCTTATTAATTAAGTAACGGATATTATTTACTTACTTATTTTTAACTAATAAAAAAATATTATAATAAACATAAAATAATTAATGATTTTTATTATGTTAATTAAAAATATGTTACGTAACAAGATTATCATTTTTTTATTATTTTAAACGATGATTTTATTGCCATAGTCACAAAACTCATTTTCAAACAGAACAATAAAATTATTGATTACTTTATACAATGAAATATTATGTTATAATAAAAAAATTATATTTCTCAAAACACCTGAAAATAAATATTGAAGATGTGAAATAAAATGAAAAACCATTACCACCTAATTAAATGAAAATTTAAACTAGAAATATTCAATTAAAAATTAATATAATAATAATAATTACTTCTAATAATAACAAAAATTGGTAACTTTGTGGAAATATGCATCCGTTTTATGAGCAGTAAGTCGTGGTTTGTCGGGGTCCACTGAAAACGCACGAAAGACAGAATAAAAGTTGACATAAAAAACAAAAAACAAAAGTGTGATGTGTGTTACCGTGAATTGCGAGGCAAGGATGGGCCCACTTCAATCCAAATAATAAATTTTCATATGCCAGAATTTTAATCAAAAACTTAAATTAATAATATTGGTATTAAAATCTCTGTAAAAACTATATAATTAAATTACAAAAAATTAAGATGTAAAATCACATTTTTAAAGTAAAACTTACATTTTTTTTTTTCGAAATAAAAAGTTATAAAGTTCTTTACAAAAAACCACACAGACAACAACCCTACTCCTCCACTGTCTGCAACTCTAGACATTCACATTCTTCAACACCGGTCAACTCTTCCCACCCCCCACGGAATCTCCGCCACCTGCCACGTGTTCGATTCTCATTGGACCTCTACCCTCCTATATCAACGCCTTCATCTCTGGAACTTTTCTCCCTTTATTCATTCTTCATCTCTCTCTCCTTCAGGTTCGTTCTCTCCACTCTCTCTTACCTCATCACCGCACTTTCATCTCTTTTTAGGGTTTCCATTCCGCCTTTTTTTTTTCTGTATTTTGTTTCTCCTAGGTTTCATTCATTCAGATCTGCATCCTCTATTTCTAGGTTTTCACTCTCACCACTCATTCCTAATTTTCTTTAGTTTAATTTTCTTCAGATTCCGATTATGCCTCCTAGATTTATTTTTGTATATCATTTCGTTTATTTGAATGTAAGTCCAATTTTCTCTTCGTACGGAGAAAAAAAAGTTTAATTCGATAGATGGATCTTTCTGTTTGTCGAGTTATAGTGAAACTGATCGTTCGTATTTTTATTCTAAAATAAATTAATAATTATAAAATTGAGTCTAATCTTTTTTATTCAGTGGGAAAACTACTCAAAATTGTTATAACTTATTAATTTTAGATCTAGAATAATTTGTGAATAACTAAGATATGATCCTATGTAGTGAAATTTGCTTTGCAGGATTACGTGGTGAGGTTCGCATATCTGAGAAATGGCAGATTCTTCTCGGGAGGAGAATGTTTACATGGCGAAGTTGGCCGAGCAGGCTGAGCGGTACGAGGAGATGGTTGAGTTTATGGAGAAGGTAGCGAAGACTGTGGAGGTTGAGGAATTGACTGTGGAGGAGAGGAATCTTCTCTCTGTGGCATACAAGAACGTGATTGGGGCGAGGAGGGCTTCATGGAGGATTATATCCTCCATTGAGCAGAAGGAGGAGAGCAGAGGCAATGAGGACCACGTCGCTATTATAAAGGAGTACAGGGGAAAGATTGAGACCGAACTCAGCAAGATCTGTGATGGGATTTTGAACCTCCTCGAGTCCAACCTCATCCCTTCTGCTCAATCTCCCGAAAGTAAAGTCTTTTACCTTAAGATGAAGGGTGATTACCACAGGTACCTTGCTGAGTTTAAGACTGGGGCAGAGAGGAAAGATGCTGCAGAGAGTACTTTGCTTGCTTACAAATCCGCTCAGGTATATATATTGTTTTTTATCTTATGGAATGGTAGTTGTTACTACTTCGTAGCTGAACTGAAAATTTGTGTTCATTTGATGCAGGATATTGCTCTTGCTGACCTGGCCCCCACCCACCCTATTAGGCTTGGACTTGCTCTCAACTTTTCTGTGTTCTATTATGAAATCCTTAACTCACCAGATCGTGCTTGTAATCTTGCCAAGCAGGTATATCTAAAACCTTTTAATTGTTTTTTCAATTCCTTGCTGTTGCTGGTATGTCTCAATTGTTCATGGATTAAAAATTGTTTGAGTTGTCGTGTGTGGACCTCAGTCTTTGTTGATTGGTCTGATTTTTTGATCATCCGGTGCTCAAGTTCCTGTGTATCTTGCTTCATTGGAATCTGTTGTGTCCACTCACCGTGTTGCATTGAAAAGTCAGTCTTTTGAGCAGAGCAAGTTAAAAAATGCGTATCACAAAGTCACAGCAGATGCTCATAAAATATATATCAAATGCACTCATGTATTTTTTTTCGAAGATTGTAGAATTTAGTTCTATTATGGTTCCTTGTTTGACAATGTAAATGTACTATGTCCCATTTCATGTTATGATGTGTATGGGTACACTGATGTATTTCTTTCCTTCATTCATTGCATTCCTCTATTCTGCTTTCTCTTTGGTGATCTGGGAAAAATGCTTATGGCAGGCATTTGATGAGGCAATTTCCGAGCTTGACACATTGGGTGAAGAGTCATACAAAGATAGTACATTGATCATGCAACTTCTCCGTGACAATCTGACTTTGTGGACATCAGACATCACGGTATCTCTTTCTCTCTTGTACTGTATAGAACTAAATATTTCTTGTTTTGCATTTAAGTGTAGACTTTAGAGCAGAATTTTTTCTGGGCACGTTGTGCAATCCTTTAATTTTGTTTTCTCCTCTCGATGGTTGGACAAAGATAAATTGTAAAGGAACAAGCCATGTTATACGGTTCTTTAATAAGCTGAACACCAACAACATAAACCTTTCTTTTGTAAGAACCCAGGACGTGAAAGTTGAAAACTAATTTAAACTTGTTGGGTTTTACATCATTCTAGTTGTTGAAATCCAAATACTAAGTACCCTCTCCGTTAAAGCATATTTTTGTTTTACTGTTGTTGTCATGTCATATTGTTATAGTCTTTAAGCTTTTCTCAATGGACTAGTTAAATGGTTATCCTCATACTCAAATAATGACAAATAGTTAAAATATATTGCGCTGACTAGCTTTCTGTTGCCGTTGATTGCTTGTTTAGATATATAGCGAGTAGTTTTGAGTTGCATCTTTTGTCATCGGTTTGAGATTGTATTCTTTCGAGTTTTTCACTTGAATTGCCTTTAATATTTAGGACGATGCTGGAGAAGAGATCAAGGAGACAACCAAGCAACCAGCTGAATAGGCCATGACAGTAGTGATGTGGTAGTTGATGGGATATGTATTACCCTAAATTAATATAGATCCAATGTGGCTTGCCATAGTAGGATTGTATTAATGAATTTCATAATTTCGAGTGCGAGTTGCGCTTGGGATTTACAATGTTTCAGTGGTTCTGTATGTGTTTTATTGATGAGATGAATGTGGCTTGGTGGTTTTGTGATTTATAAATTTTTTATTGTTGCGGGTATATGAATTTTAAGATTCATTTTGCATTTAATGCTTGTTTCTTTATGCTCCTGAATGCAGGGCCCAATCGAGCTAAATAACTAAACTTTCTTTTATAGCAAACAAACTCAATTACCTTGGAACTTAATATCTGTCCCGGGTTAATATTTTATTTTATGGCATGTCTTTTAAATTTTCATTTAAATAAATTGATATTTTAAAGTACTATCTATTTATACAGCAATCATCTGCCGTGTTTTTGTAAAATTAGACAAATTTGACAAAAAGATTGTTTTTTTCAAAATATTCCTTGTGCATTTTCTTGATTAACGTAATAATAAATTAGATAGCTAGTGCTATAATTTTTAATAAAATGCATCATTTCTATGCTCCATTGTTACCATAAAAAAAATTCTATGCTCCATCAATAACGTACCTTGCTCACGACTGAAAACTAGGATATATAATGTACCTTTAACTACAAACAACATCCTGCGTGTCGTAATAAATTTTTAAATTACCGGATTCTCGATATCAAATATCAACTGAATTTTCTATTCCCATTAAAGAATGACTGAGAAGATGCCGAAAAAGGAACTTACATTTCTATCAGAAAAGTAGAATGTTCAGAATTTGCTTATTTCACAATTGACTAACATGATTTGACCCATAAAGCATCATAAGTCTAAATCTTATTTCTGCTTCCATTTCTAACTCACATTTCCATCCTTTTTTCGTCTTTTTTATTTCAGATATTAAAGAATTCTAAATTATTATAATTTAGATTTTTGGATCGTCAAACTTTAAAATATATACTGTTATGTAAAATCTAGAGTACATTTTTTAATTTAAAACTGTATTATGAATTTTACATATATTTATAAATTTCTGAATTAAATGATCTCGAATATGCTTTTAAATTATATTATAAACTTAAATTACACAATTTGGAAACGTATGAATTATAAAACTTTTAAATTATGCAATTTAAAAACACATTTTGGATTGTATAAATTAAAATATGTAATTCAAATTACATTAATTCAGAATATATTTTTGAACATGATCTCGAAATTCTAGAATGAAAATTTCAAAATAGGATTTTCTAAAAATGTAAAATTTATTTTGAAATAAGCTTTTACATAACTGAATTTCTAGATCAAAATTTTCAGAATGTCTTCCAAATCGAATTTTGTTCAGAATAAATCTTCTAAAACAAGCTTTTCGGACATTTGAAATATGTTCTGTAAAGAACTTTCCGAAACAAAATAAGTTACTGAAATAAAATGGAGGTGCAGGAAGCAAAATACCATATAAGACGCCAACCCGGCCCAGACTCATGGGACACCAAAAAAGGCGTAGCCATTACCCTATTCTATTCAGTGTTATTCCCCCACTGAACACTCTCTTTGGTCGCTTGGAAATGGTATGCTTAAGCATTTACTGAGAGTGAGAGCGATAGCAACAACAGTATCTTCTTCACCTAAAATATCTTCTCAACTTCCAATTCCACTTGCTTTCACATTCGCATTCTCTCTATCATCTTCTACCATGGCCGCCACCGATGACTCCCTCCGCAAATCCCTTGCCGACAAGCAAGCCGCCGTCGACGCGCAGGGCAACGCCGTCCGCGCTCTCAAGGCAGCGGGCGCCCCCAAGCCGGATATCGACGCCGCCATCGAAACCCTAAATGCGCTCAAGCTGGAGAAAACGTCCATCGAACGCTCCCTCATCGGCGGTTCCGATACCCGCGAGGCGTTCAGGCAGGCTGTGGTGAACACCCTGGAGCGTCGCCTGTTCTACATCCCGTCGTTCAAGATCTACCGCGGCGTCGCCGGCCTCTTCGACTACGGTCCCCCCGGCTGCGCCGTGAAATCGAACGTCCTCTCATTCTGGCGGCAGCATTTCGTTCTGGAAGAGAACATGCTCGAGGTGGATTGCCCCTGCGTCACCCCCGAAGTCGTTCTCAAAGCCTCGGGACACGTGGACAAGTTCACCGATCTTATGGTAAAGGACGAGAAGACCGGCACGTGCTACCGCGCCGATCACTTGCTCAAGGATTTCTGCAACGAGAAGCTTCAGCGTGATCTCGCCTTGTCCTCTGACAAGGTTTCGGAGCTGAAGCACGTGCTTGCCACGTTGGATGATCTCTCTGCAGAGGAGCTTGGCGCTAAGATTAAGGAGTATGAGATTGTTGCTCCTGAGACAAAGAACGCGCTCTCTGACCCTTACCCTTTCAATTTGATGTTTCAGACTTCCATTGGCCCCTCTGGGTTGAGCCCTGGGTTCATGAGACCTGAAACTGCGCAGGGCATCTTCGTGAACTTTAAGGATTTGTATTATTACAATGGGAACAAGCTGCCTTTTGCCGCGGCGCAGATTGGTCAGGCGTTTAGGAATGAGGTGAGGGTGTTTTGATGTTGCTGTTGTTGGTTTGTTTTGATTAGTTTAATTTTGATACATTCTAAATTGAAAATTAAGGTCCTTTTAGATAAGGTTTTCCACCCTACTGCACAAGAGGAGCAAATGTGAAAGTTAAGATAAATAAGGTTTTTCCAGAAACTAATTCTAGTGTATCGGAAATTAATTTCATTCTTTGTTTTTACGTTAGTGTTTATGGAAAACTTTATCTGAGCAAAACATAAGCTTCTAATCCCTTGAAAGTCGTAATATTTAATACTAAGACTGTCTGTAATTGCACGACATGTGGCAATGTAAAATTCTTTACTCTTCTGGGATGTGGAATGAACATGGGTTTATATGGTTTTTGTGTGTGTAGATATCTCCACGGCAAGGACTTCTCAGAGTGCGCGAATTCACATTGGCTGAGATTGAGCACTTTGTTGACCCTCAAGACAAGTCTCATCCTAAGTACGCTGAGGTTGCCGACTTGGAGTTCTTGATGTTCCCGAGGGAGCAGCAAATGTCTGCACAGTCTGCCAAGAGGATTCCTCTTCGTGATGCTGTTTCAAAGGTTCGTTTTGGTTTAATGTTTGAAGTTGTCATGGTGGTTTTTGAGCTTCTGTTCTTGTTCTGCATTTTCATGGCGTGTTCTTATTAGGGAATTGTCAATAACGAGACTCTTGGTTATTTCATTGGGAGAGTGTATCTTTTCTTGACGCGTCTTGGTATAGACAAGGAGCGATTGAGGTTTAGGCAACATCTTGCAAATGAGATGGCCCACTATGCTGCTGATTGTTGGGATGCCGAGATTGAATGCTCCTATGGATGGATTGAGTGTGTTGGAATTGCTGATAGATCTGCATATGATTTGCGTGCTCACACGGTAACCACTTTGTCTAACTCTAGGCAATGTTTTCTTTAAATACTATTGTAGTTCACAGTGTTTTCTTTATTATCTTTAAATACTATCTGTTGCTATAATTCAGGGTTGATGGCGTTTATATATCATATTTAATAACCTAAATGTTGACATTTAGGTTTTGTTATACAAAAAACAAGTTGTCCTTTTATTGAAATCTCCCGGTTCTTTTTTCTTCATCACTTGACCATCTCTTTAAGTTTAGTTTCTAATTTTGCTAAAAATTAATACTTTCACTTAAAATTAAATTGCATTGACATTGACTATATACTGATGAGGTAAAAATGTATTTAATATTGAAGCAGAAAATAATTATAGCCTTATGAGAGTTTCTTCATTTTCATAATGCCCAATTTTGATATCGCAGGATAAAAGTGGTGTTGCTCTAGTGGCTCAAGAAAAATTTTCAGAACCTAAGGAAGTGGAGGTACTGTTTAATGCTGAAGTTGTTGTTTCTCTTATGCACATCTATGTAGCAAAAACACAAACACTAACAATGCGACACTTATAATCTCTAAAATGTAGGACACAGCGCCATGGATATACACACACACACACATGTTAATGAATTATTTAAATTGATAATCAAGATTTATATATTCAGTCATCTATAATAGAAGTTAGTTAAATATAACAATCTGAACTTATTGTTACCTAATACAAAAGTAATAATCTACCCATCTAATGTTAAAAAATGAAAAGAGAATCTGATCATCATTAGAAAAAAAAACACACTCTAGCTGAGATTCATATAAAGACAGATTAACCACTTCAAAAATGTCACATTATATAAAGATATGGTACAATAATAAATGAAAATGTTCCTAATAATACATATATAATCTAAACCTTCCTGGTTATATAGGATATGCTACTTATTTTTATAATTATAATACAAAGTTACATTATGTCTGACCTTATGAATGCTATGCTTGAAATATTTTTTAACTCGCATACTTCACCAATATGCGATATGTCTCGGAGGCAGGAACAACATTGAGAAGGCATGTCAGAGCTTCATAGTTTGATATACATGACTTGTCCCTTCAACTTAATGCACAACCCTAAAGAGTATTTTGGCCATCATTGATCAAGTTACTTTTCATTGTTTCAGAAATTGGTTATAACTCCAGTGAAAAAAGAGTTGGGTCTGGCATTCAAGGGAAACCAGAGGATGGTGGTTGAAGCACTTGAGGTAATTGATGCTGTTATCTTGTGTGCGTGTTTAATAGTTCCATGAGTCTTTTTCAAGAGCTGTTTTCATTACTTGATTCTCCAAATCTTCTCTGCAGGCAATGCCTGAGAAAGAAGCTTTGGATATGAAGGCTGCTCTTGAGTCAAAGGGGGAGGTGGAGTTTGAAGTGTGTACACTTGGGAAAAATGTGACTATTAAGAAGAATATGGTCACCATTCAAAAGGAGATAAAGAAAGAGCACCAGCGAGTTTTTACACCGTCTGTGATTGAACCATCATTTGGGATTGGACGGATAATTTATTGCCTCTTTGAGCACACGTTCTACACAAGGCCAAGCAAAGCCGGTGATGAACAGTTAAATGTATTTCGCTTCCCTCCACTTGTAGCTCCAATTAAGTGTACAGTTTTCCCACTGGTTCAGAATCAGAAGTATGAGGAGGTTGCTAAACTCATTTCCAAGTCATTAACTGCTGCGGGAATTTCACATAAGATTGACACTACAGGTATGTGGGTGACGTTCTCTTTAATATGTAAAATATACTTCCAGTTGATAATGTAAAAATATTGTAGGTTAACAGTTTACACTGAATGATTGAATAAATACATATAAAATGAAGAAGTTAATTAGGATACAAAGCGGATAGTTTTTAGAATTTGGGCCCTGGAAGATTAGAGATCCTTCATTCTTACAAATGCAAAATGAAACAGAGAGAGAGAGAGAACATAGTTATTCGATTAAAGCTTCTCAATTTCAATTTATGGCTTCCAAGTTAATCCTCTCTTTAAGGGACAATATACCCACACTAAGCACAAGAAAACTCCAAAGCTTCACAAATCGGTTTTTGAGCTAATTAAACCTTAAAATTATGTACTACAACAACATAATAGCTACTCAGCCAAATTGATCGAGGGCACACCCTGTGTCCCTAAATTAGCTGTCAAACTATGTTTTACTCTAATTTCTTTTTCAAAATTAGAAATGCCACACTTTTTGTGAGGGACTGAGGATCTTGTTCGTAAACGTCAATCTTTTTTGCTTCTAAAACTATTATAAGTATGCTTCTCAAAAGTGAAATAATTTGAAAGCTGAAGGAATGTCCTCATTCACGGGATAATGCTACAGTCACCAATATAACATTAATCTCGATTTTGTAATTCTCAAGGTAGATTTTTTTTTCCATACTCACCTTTGTTGTTTCTTTTTTTCCTTTTTGTGCAAAGCTTTTGCTTTAGGCTGGGTGGAAGTTTGGTCTTTGGCGTCTGTTTGAAAGTTTTTTTCTTAAATTAATGCGTCTTGCATTCATAATGTATCCCAACTTTGTTGTTATAAAACCCAAATACTAATTTATATTTTTGTTTATGAAGTCGTTAATATCTTCTAAAATTTTCTTTAGGTACATCAATTGGAAAACGATATGCAAGAACAGATGAACTTGGCGTGCCATTTGCTATCACTGTAGATTCAACATCATCAGTGACTATTCGGGAGAGGGACAGTAAGGATCAAGTTCGTGTTGATGTGGAAAAAGCTGCCATTGTTGTTAAGGAGGTAACTGATGGCCATAGGACATGGGAAGATGTGTGGTCAACCTTCCCTCATCACTCTTCTACATCTGCAGATGATTGAATTTTAATAGTCGCCATCTAGGTTCAGATATTATAGTTTTTTGTTGCCAAATTTTGTGTTGTTTTTGAGCTCTGAATCAAACTACAGGGATGTTACAGATTGTCAACTAGATACCTCTTTCTTTGGTTAAATGTTTCTGCAATATTTGCAGTTGTTTGTAGTCAATAGATAAATGCTTTTTTGACAAAATTCTGATTTGTAATTGCTTCTTGGGGTTTTCTCACATGATACTTCATACCTTATGCTACATGGCTTAACCTAGAAATGATATATGTTTTAATTGGGTTTTATCTGAAATTGTTCTAATATTAAGTTAAGCACATGCAAGTGATTTCATCTTAAAGTCAAAAGAATTCTGTACTTGGTACTGTTTTTGTATCTCGTCACTTTAAAACCTTTAACTCTGGGTTGTACTTCGCTATCCGGGCCCAAACATGGTCATAAAATTCGTAAAATAGCTGCGACCTATTTTGTTTTTTATATATAGTATTTATATTAAAATCAATATATTAATTTTTAATAAAACAACTTAGTTTTAGCATCTTAAAGAATTTTTGCATATTAAGTTTATATCAGTTTTATGAACTTCAAACTTAAGATGCAAATGAACTGAAATTATATCAAGAACAATATGGATGGATAGTGGCAAAGTGTAGTCAAAGCAAATATGAATACTTGGGAGTACTTTTTTATTATAAAGAAATTATTTTATTCTTTAATATTTAGTGGTATTTTTAAACAAAAAAAATTATTTTACCAATTTTATTTTTTAAGTTTTTTTTTTTTAATTTAACAATTCTTTAAAGCATGATAAAAATTTTATCTACAAAATAAATATATAAATAAAATATTTATATTTACCATTATAGTTATAATTTTATTATTTTTTGTTATAAAATAGTAAATATGTGCTTTCATAACGACAATTTATTATTAATCAATAAAAGAATTATAAAATTTCTAGTTAACCCACTTTCAGAAAAATTGAAAGGCTGTGCTACTTGGCAACCTTTATCCTTTCGTTGGGATAGGAATAATTTGTCAATAACTTGAACCACTTTTCGACCACAAGAAAGCCCAACGAGATATATTATCACTTACAAGTGATTGTTAGATAGCCCAAAAAGTGATTGGAGGCAAAAAGATAAGACCCAATAAGGTTTTGCTTTTCAGACACTTTTTATCTTTATCATTTTTTTTTGTCTACATCCTTCGCATTTTCCATATTTATTTTCTTCATTTATTTACTTTCTTTGGAGTGGAATGGGCCACACGAAATCTTTATTCTATGACGATAAGTGTAAACAATCATCAAAAGAGAAAGTGAAGATGATTTGCAAGAACAAACTTGAATTCCCGGTCCACACTTATCCACTAATGCTTCTGGTCGCACGAATGATTTGTTTCCTTTTCTGTTAATTCCGTAATCCAAGTATCAAATAAACAAAGACTTGCACACAATCTTTCTAATCTTCTCAAACCATACACCGCAATTATCTTCTGAGATTAGTTACCTTGCGCATTAAGTATTAAGCTATTTGGATTACACAAACGAACACAAGCGCATAACCTGTATATGCAAAAAATAGCATTTCTAGGCTAATAGTAACAATAAAAAAATATATAAACTAACTGATACATTGATATCGTAGTCCAATGCTTACTCTATGATTTCAAAGATATAGAGTAAAAGTACACATTATATGGCAGTCTTACTATAAACAAAAAGCTGCTCTATATAATCATAGAAAGGTTTCCCCATCAAGAAATGTAGCTAACACTAAAATATATTTTCGTGGTGCATGCAGGTAACGCCAGCAAGAGACGAGAGGAACATGAATATGATTTCCCCAACAAAACTTTGATAATGATAATGAACACCGCATGGTACTTGTTCCTTCAAGACGCACTCCAACATGTCTCACTGTCTTCACCGTATATAAACTTTATACCATGTGTACGTGTCTGTCTCTCTTCATGTACCAACTCCAATTAGCTTCAACTGTGATGGAAAATGTGAACAATATAATCTTAATCTTGCATGTGAATAACTGATTAAAATCAAACAGGAGTAGGACAAAGAATTTACAATGTTATTGCCTGGCTTCCCCCAGTAAAATCCTTGGAGGAAAATTGGAAATACATTGCAAGCTGCTAGGACATAAATCATCAAGGCATGCATGCCCATCCATTCCAAGAAAATAGTCATTCGTCTATAGCCACACACGTCAACCTGCAAGGAGAGGGAACCAAAACTAAGAATTTGACCACAAAAAGATTGAAGTGCGATAAACACAAAGAAACAAAAAATCTAACCATTAAGTATATTCCGACAAAGAGGATGCCTGCAGCACCAGCAGTGACGCACATGTAACTGAGGGAATAGAGAACCTTATTTATATGCATTCCTACAACAAGAACCACGTCAGTATCTACACACAGCATAAATGCCTGCGGAAAAATGGTCTTGTGCAAGAAATAGGTAATATGAGTGCATACCAAATAAATCCAACGTAAGGCCAAAAACTACAAGACAAGAGGTTGGGATCATCCAATATATGGTTCTAACTCTGTGGTCCTGCATGCAGCAGCAAGGAAACAACCGAGTAACTTACATGTTACAAGCAAAACAGCATAAAGATAATACAAGAGCAAGTATTACATTACCTTAAAATGGACAATAATATGTCCATAGTGCAACCCAACCAAGCAAGTAACAATAGCCATCACTGAACTATAATGCCACAAAATAGATACAAAATTAGGGAATCAAAGAATAACAAACATTCTTATGAACTAAATTTATAGCAACCATTTTTATTAACTAAATTTCACATTCAAATATCGCTGAGACTGACATAATGAGTTCACCTTAAGAGTCCTTCGGGATCAAAAGGAGCCTGACACCAAGCAGGAGCACCAGGAGGCAATGGTCCATAGTCGGGAGAATTAATGCTGCATTCCTATGGATAATGATAAAAGGAAAACAATGTAAAATATTTAAAAGTTAGAAGTAAAATTAACTAGCATATTGGATTGGAAAAAATAAGACCAGAGAGGATCATACAGGCATCCGTGCATATATTGGTCTCCTGTACAAATGTTGTATACCCAATACCGTTCTATCAATCATGCCAACTACGTTGCATGCTGGTCCAGTGTCACCCCTTACTCCACATTTAACCTAACAAATCACATTTATTTCGTTTAAAACCAATACTAGAAGTTAAATTCATTCGAGTAAACTTAAAGCAATACAAGACATCAATACTCACAGAAAATGTCTTAGGCTCTGAAGAAGGTTCTGTTTGAATTTGATACTCCCAATCAGGAACGTACAATCCATATAACAAGCAAAGATAAACGAAAGAAATTACCAAAGCCACATACCTGTTACAGTCAAACAGATTCGAGAAACAGGTTAAATAAAAAAGTAAAAGCACGGGCATGGTTGAAAAAAAAAAAAAAAAAAAAAAA
>Ga0209589_1000083_pt1 | contig 93794 bp, 29 predicted proteins | sample CowpeawhiteBW_FD_187525 | JGI IMG/M metagenome (GOLD analysis project Ga0209589, IMG submission 187525) | Root nodule microbial communities of legume samples collected from California USA - Cow pea white BW (SPAdes) (version 2) | ecosystem: Host-associated > Plants > Roots > Nodule | place: USA...
TTCCTTCTGGGATAATGGGTATTCCATAATTTAGTGTTTACATTTCGGAATGAAAAAGACTGAGTATAGGGTTAGAAAGTGGCAACCTGTCTTAGATAGTTGACTCAGTCATATTTGGCTCAACAGGAGAGCAATAGCCCAAAATAGAGCAAAACAATCACAATGTGCAACTGAGCAACTGTAGGAGAGCCCCCTTCCATTCATTTATAGCTAACACAAATTTATTAATCCCAGTCCCACCAATGATTCCCAAGAATTGTCAGCCCATGCAAGAACTTAATGCCAACATCTCCAAGAAAAAGTATAATTCCTATTTTAGTTCTTCCCTTTTCTCTCACTCCATCGCACAGATTTCTCTCCGGAAAGTCCATCGTCTTTAATGGGTTGAAGTCATTACTTAGTCAACAATAAAAAAATATCGCACCTTTAAACACTACAGATTTTGAGATTTCAATCATTCAACAGCAAACTAGAACTCAAATGACAAATAAAGGTCTATAAAGGTACAAAATGTTTTCTATGTTCATTATTTTTGTTCCCCACTTGTATCTTGCTTTGGAGGCAGTCTTGTTCAATGCATCGTCAGACACTAAATGTGAACACTACTCCAATACATTACATATTCAAACCTTGGTTCACCAAATTGTGAAGAACATGCCTTTCCACCACACTCAACACCTTAGTATTTCTGTTTTTATTTCTAACTACAAACTTCACCTTTCTCTCACATTTTCTTTAGCACAGACCACATCTATCCTCCTAAGGAGGAAAATATTGCTCAAGCTAACTAAGAAAATTATGAATGACAAAGTTCTCCAAATGAGTATTCGACAAAGTTACAAGTGGAGGGCTTAACTCGACAATTTATTCTTTCTTTCATAGAAAACCATATGCAACTTAAACATAAACATAAAGTACAAAAAAATGAAAATGGAAAACGATTTCTCAATCCAAACAGTCCTTTTCTTCGCCGAGTGATTAAGAATGGTTTTACACAAATTTTTACACAAGTTCTCTAAAAAGGAAAAATAAGGTTTTCTCTAACAGTGCTAAAAAAAATAACTTAAAAGATGATAAGAAATTGTTTCTACAAATTAACTTAACAAACTAATTTTCATTTTTTTTTTCCTTATTTTCACTGGTAGAAAGACTTAAGTATAAGCTCAATGCCCTAACTTGATTTTGCACATAAATTTTCAAGATTCACATGCAAGAAAACTCTAGTGACACAATGATTTTTCCCGCTGAAATATCAAAGCATCGAGTAACAAGTATGCGAAATTGAAGCAAGTGAAGCGAACCTCCGAGAACGCCAGCGCCGAAACCAAGGCCGCAGCCGGCGCCGATGCCAAAGGCGGGGCCCAACTTGCCGAATTGGTCGGACTTGACCAGCGGAAGCTTCCACAGCAAGCCCTTGTTGTCGTCGTCCATCTTTTGCAGTTGCGATGTATCTGTTTGCAGTTTCTGTCAATCTGCGTGATAGAAAAGAGGGAAATAAAGGTCAATTTCTTTTCTATTTAAATCTCGAAGGGTAAAAAATATTCTATTTCTCATTTTCTTACAGAAAAGGAAGGAAGAATTTTGGATGTAGTGTTAAAATAATTATTATTAGCAAAATAAATACAGGCTTGACCCTTCTGCGTATATAATTTTTTAAATATGCGTGATAATATTTTATAAAGTAATAATATTGTAATGTTTTTAAGTTAATATATAAATTAAAATTATATTTATTAAAAATAAAGTGAAATATATAAGAATATTTGAAAGAATATAAAGAAAAAAAAAGCAGAGATAGCCGATTTTATAAAAACTTGTAAAAATAACAGTGAATTTTTAAAAATTTAATAAATTATTATATTTAAAGAGTAAAATTGGTATTTTGAAATGTGAACACAAAAAAAGAAATCCTCTTTATATATTGTTATAGATAATATGGTTCTAAAATTTATATTTTTATAAAATAAAATTAAATAATAGAATTTCAAATAATGTAAATTCTATAAAAGAAATATTAAAATGATATAGGTAGTAGTTTTTTTTAAATAATGAATTTATGTAAATTTTGCTTAAAAGAAAAATGATTCAAATTATTATTTTTATTAATTAATAAACTTTTTTATCTATTAGAAAGTAAAATGACCTAATTAAAAAATATATAAAAGATAATTAGTCCTTGAAGATATAAAATTATTAAATTAGAGGTATCTTGTAGAGATAAAATTAATAAATTTATTATATTTTAATTTGAAATTATTGATGTTGTAAAAGAATGTTGCTAATCTCAGATATATTACTTGTCATTCTGAACGTGATATTGGCCTTCAAAAATTAAAATTAAAATATTTATAGTCTTACATAAGATATAATTATAAAAATATACTATTTATATACACAACTTAAGCTAACAAACCCTATACAAAACTAACCACTTACTAAAACTATTCATGACCTTCCACCAGTAACTAATAGCTCTTCATCCTATAGAGGTGCCTTTATACCTACAACTTCATATGCTCCCACAACAAATATGTGATCATCGCAAAAGAAGAGACGAACATCACAAGAAGACACGAAACACACAAAATGGTAAGCTAGTGTACAAAAGAAATATTTATACGTATATTTATATCATCCCAAAAACCTACAAACATGGTATATAACATATCTATATCTATAGTCACACAAGTAGTTGACACTAAACTAAATTATCCGGATACATGCAATTGACATCATATTTCCTAGTGGCCTACACCTATGGTGGTTCCCAAACTACGTAGAGTTTGACTTCAAGGGGTTATCACCCAACCACTCACAAGGTAAATTTTCTGCCTAGGACCTAATAAAGTCCAATGACTAAGACCTCCTTGTTCTCTTCACCACATAACCTACTCTACTATACTTGAGTGTGAGTAGTGATTGGAGAAAGGATGCCTCCTAATAATGAATCCTTATGTCATTGCATATACTAAAATACCACCACTTAGAATTTCTCCTTGAAATTCTTTCATCAACAACACATTTCATGCTTATAATCATATATTCAACTTAATTTATAGCAATAACGACTATATAATCTAGTTTAAGTATACACATGACATCCAAAGTAACAAAAAAAAAAAAAAAAAAACAAAATGGGGCAAATGACGTTATACATAAAATACTTTCAAACGGTGAAAATCAATTTTCTAACCACAGATTTTAAAACAAAGATCTCATTAGTCAAAGTGAAAATTCATGTGTATAAGATTAGTTGTCAAAATTTCAGCTTAATCCAACAGTTAACAGAGCAGGAATCTTCATTTTACCAAGAGGATGTCGTGCTAAAAACTGGGTAGCGCCCAACACCAGATGGCGTCCAACATTGATCAATTTGTAAAAACCAGCGATCAACGTTGTCATGATGAGGCTCAACTTTGTTTCATCATTCACGCTCAGCGTCTAACACTAATTTATCAATTTAAGATTTTGTAAATCAGCACTTGTTTCGTAACTCAATTTGGGTCTCCTCTTTTAGGTATTGGTTTAAAACAGTCTTTAAATCATAGAAATTGGTGCTAGTTTAATTGATGGCTCAAATCCTATATTTCCCTGCATTCCTTCACAACCAATCATACAAGATTCATTATACAATTTTCATACCAAAATCAACCATACAATTAATGATCATTACCGAACTCAATCAATCTCTATCAAACTCACTCACACAAGCAATACAAACTAGCTTCCCTTACTTGACCAAACTGCACAAACAACCCTAAGACAACTCAACATATTTAGCTCCACAAGATGCTCTATCTACATAGACATATCACAAAGGTGATCAAAACAAACCTTTATGATCATTGATCAAAGAGTCATAATGATGACTTAAATGACACATACAACCAAAAGAAAGACTGCATACAAGGTAAAATAGTGAAAACCGACATAAAAACAAACACAAGTTCAACTTACAAGATTGAAATAATTGATCAGACAAAAAAGAAAATGCTCTCCAAAAGAATCATCTTAGCACCTCCGATCTTAAAACACATTCATAAAAGTAAAAAAAAATATAATTTTATTATTAATAATTTTTTATTGTGTAATTATATGAATTAAAAAATAATTAGCAAGTGAAAAATAATTGTTTCATATTTTAAATAATTATTTAAATTTAGAGAAGGGATTACTAAAAAGGTAAATTTGAAAAAATTTGTGTACATTAAATAATGAATCCTTCTATTAATAGTAAGTATACATACAAAATTAATTATAAGGTAATTTTTTTTTTCTAAATTTACATGAAGATTTCTTAATTACACTAAAATCAAGTTTAATCTTTTCTGATAAACCAAGCACTGTCTTTCATTTCCTGTAAAACATACCCTAACCAGCAATTGTGTTACATTGTATCAGTGATTCCGCAAAAACCTAAGAAGGGAGAAATAATGAGTAACGTGATCGAGAAATTTGGCGTTAAGATTGTAAGGAACCCTCCTGAAGAGAACCTCACTGAACTTGGTGTTAGGAAATGGACAAAGTATGCATCTTCTTCTCACTTTTACCCTAAATTTCTCGTATTTATTCTTTGATATTCTTCAGCATTGAATACCAAAGGATTGTGTTTGATTTTATTTATGATGCTTTCTATGTAATGAATCTAATTTTTCTGACATGAGAAAATTTTAAATTTCACTATTAAGGTCTGGAAATATGTATTTTGGACTAATTTCTTCAAGGCCTTTCGTTAATTTGAGCCTTTTTCTTAACATGTTTTGATGGATTTGAAACTGTGTAGCAGATGGTTTAATCTGAATGGATGTGTGGATGGTTTGGATCGTTTATTATTCAAATGCAACCTGATTTAGGCATTGATAAACCTTCCGATAAACATTAATAAGATATGAAAATACAAAAGGAAGATTGAATTAAACTTTTTTCAAAGGGAAAAAATTACTTTTAGAGAAGTTAATTGAGATTTTTTTACTGTATTGTGCAAATGTGTCAATATAGAGACAACAAAAAATATCATAGTGATGCCTGACAAAGCTAACTGAGTATCCTTGAAATCTGCGATGGTTAGCTCTAGATCAGTGATGAAATTGACAGTGACATATTTAATTGTGTTGCATTTTTGACTCCTTTTATGATTGCTATCTACTTTCACAGTGATTTTTCTATATTTTTAGGCACAGGATAAATGATTGATATTTGCTAGTTAGTAAGTTTTCTATTACCCTATTAGGTGTTTCATAGTTAATGTTAGTAATGATGTATTCATAGTTGTTGGCCAGCTCTAGTTTGAAAAAAAAAAATCAAACATATTCAGATCTTTCTGCTACACATTTTCTCTCACGATGTTAAACGGAATGAGGGAACAGAGGACCACTAACTGCTAAACAATGTCACATACCATGTTCAGAGATATGAAACCCTTATGTTAATCATGTGCTTTGAATTTGTGGTTTGGTGGATCAAAATCCTTGGTGAAAGGTATATATTTACCAAAAATCTACTGCAGAAACGAGGTTCAATAAATGATGCTCAACTTGTACCTGGAATTCATTCATTACTTTGTCATTATCATGGATGACATTGTAAATTTGAGACCACTAATCCAGATTGGTGAACAAACATGTGAAGAATGTGCGCATGTTTTTGTCTGATTTATAAATTCTTTCTGTTTGCTTTCTGCGAGGCACACTCTGCTTGCAGTTATGCACTCAAATGTAATCACTTATTAATATTTGTCTTGGTTAGTTTCAACCATAAACTTACATTGAGACATGTATTTTTCACTGGAAAGTACATGAATTGATTTTCCAATGAAAAATCAAACGGGCCTGGAACTTTGAAGACGAAGCAGTTACATTTTCTTGAATTATATGTCTGTTCTTCTTTTATGAAGTTCTTTCTCTCTGTGACTTGCATTCTGATGTATAACAGATGGAATTGCCCTCCGAGCAAATTCGGATGGACATATGGAAATAAGGAGACTTGCTATATCTTGGAAGGAAAAGTGAAGATTAGCCTATATGGGAAAGAGGAGTCAGTGGAAATTGCTGCTGGTGATTTGGTTGTGTTTCCAAAAGGGTTGACTTGCACTTGGGATGTATTAGTTGCTGTTGACAAGCACTATAACTGTGGATGAATCTACAAGTTCATATTCATAGAGAATGAGACAATAGGACACATTCATGAATAAATGGCTGTGCTGTGGTTTTGAATGAAATAAGAACTTTGAAGAAGTGTATTTCAGTTTCTTTGGTACTCGTTTTTCTTGTTTGATTTTTCCCATTTGCCCTTAAAAATAATTCATAAAATTTTTTAATTGTTGAACTAACTGAATAATAATATGACATAATTCTTCTGATAATTATAATTTTAGAATTTTAAAATTAATATTAAACGCATACCATCTTCCCATTACAAAACTACTGAATCTTTTATTTAAGATTTGTTGTCAAGAAAATAAAAACAAAAAGGGTAATACTTCCTCTTTACAAGAACCATTTTCTCATTTATTTATAACATTCGTCTATAATAGAATAATGCATTTATTATTTTTTTTGCTAAAATATTTTTTAAACATATAAGTACTGGTAGATAACAAAATTTCTCTTAATTACTTTGCTTTCAAATGTGTAAGCACAATTTTAGAACAACAAATACAAAAGCACTACAAAATTTGTTTATTTTTAACTAATTTAAATAATTTTTTTTTTCTAAAGATGTTAAATTGTTAAAAAGGGTGTTATAAACAAGGACACATAGAGTAAAGTAATATCTAACATTAATGAACAGAAGTAGTAGTTTGGTACTTCTTATTCCTTAATCAGGAGGTTTATGATTAGATAATAGTAATATATAAAGTAATATATATTTGACATTACGATGAAAAAAATATCAATATTTATAAAATTTATAATAATAAAATAGTGTAATATTAAAGGAAAAATTATTAAAAAGAAAAATAAGTTATGAAAAATATATGAATTGTATATTTGAATTAAACTTTAAAAATAGTCTAAAAGATTTGAATTCAATAAGATATTGACTTAAATTAATTGAACTAAACTCAAGTGAATTAAAAATTCATAAACTGTTTAAATGACCAGTGACTTAAAACTTTATGAATGATTTAAATTATTATAAGAGGAAATCTAATGTTGAAGTATATTCTTCAATAAATTTAAAAATCACCTTAATAAATCAATTCAACGTAATTTTTATTTTAAACAATTTGATTTTTGTATGTATCTCAATTAAGTTCAAATATTTTTGAAGATTCATCATAGCACTAGTTTTACGCTGTCATCTCATTAGAAATCTTCATATGAGTTAGTTAATTTTTCCATTAATAATTTTTTAAAAATATATTAAAGTGTTTCAATTGTTTTTAAAGAATGCTCTAAACTAATAAAATTAATTTTATAAGTGAAAGAAACTTTCTGATCGAAATATCACTTTGGCGTGCCACATGTGCTCTGTTTCGCGCACGTCTCAGAAACAGAGAAGAAGCGGCGAAAGACTGAGGTATGGCTATTCATCTTTCTTCATACCCATGATTGGAACTAAGAAACGGCAGCGTTTTGATCGTGGATTAAATTCGAAAGTTCTTGAAGTAAAGAAAAATATAAACTTTGCAAGTATAAGCCTGTAAGATGTTTGTAAAAAGGCCATTGTGGGGAAAATAGTTGTGTTGGTTTGGTTTGGTTTGGTTTGGGTTTACAATTCTTAGAAGTGAGAACCAAAGGTTGTATGCTGTTCGTTTTTTCAGTTTTTTTTTAAAAATTGGACATACCACCTCCGTGGGAACAATGGTAAGGTTCTATCTCTTCTGGTAACATTTAACAGTTCCCCGATTAATTTATGAACGTCCCAGAAGTTTAGGAACATGAATTAGCACTAATCAGTTTCTGTGCTCAGGCAAAATTTAAAAATCCAAGCTCTCATCTTCTGTCACCAGCATCAGTTGCTCCGCTAAATCTATATTATTTTTCCCTGTCTTCTTCCTGTGTTGATTCATTGCTGCAAATACAGCTTTGTTTGATTCCAAAGCCCATCTTGTTCTAGTTTGCAGTGAACTACAGGAACAGAGAACAGACATACATGGGGTTGCCGCTACTTTCTTCTGCGTTATGGGATCCTTCTCATAGCTGTGAGTTACGCTTTGCTCTTAATTTAATTTTATTATATTTTGCTTTTAACAATATTTTGGATACAATCCAAAAAGGGAAACAACAACAACTTTATCTTGTTTTAATGTGATTTTTTATTTGCAGGTTTTTCCCCCAATGTGAAGCTTATCTGGCCCCATCTATCTTCTAAGTCATATTGTCTTGGGTTGAAGGTTGCATTTGCTTTTCTCCCATTTATTTTTATTTAATAATATACACATTTCTAGAATTGTATTGGTTCATTCCTCAAATGGAATTACGTGTACAAGCCTTGGGGAAGCAACTGCTAAAGGAAAAAATAAGCGTCACATTAAATTAATCTGTTGACTGAGAAATGATTTCAATGTCAATGTCTTTTGGAGTCCTCTATCTTAAGACTACATCTTTATTTTATTTGGTTGGCTTTTGTTGTGGTGGTGTGGTGATTGTTTATCTCGGAGGTTATTATGGACTGTTGAGATATTTATAAAGCATTAGCTACAGATCAGTGATTTTTGTTTGTACTATCTTGAAGATGTAGTTCTTGGTTGCTATTACTGTTAGAATTTCCCAAAATACCTTCTATGCTGTTTCAAGGGATATCCCGGTATTTCACTTTTTTGTTTTAACCTTTTCTAGTTATTCAATGCAATTTGTTGTTCCTCAATTGAATTTGCTTCTTGTGCTAGGCAGAGTTGTAATATTCTCTAATCTAACTGCAAAAGCTATTAATCTTCACACAATATTGGTTAGGTCCTGTGCACTTTAATTATTATACTCGGTCCTCCCTTCATATTCGTAATCTACTAGTTTCAACTTCTAAGTGTGGATTGCAATGAGTTCTTCTGGATAAACCTTTGAGAAAATGTTATTTATTTCTAATGTAGTGATTCAAGTCACTTATGTGCTATATATAATGGATGCGTGTTTGTAACTCTAGTTGCCAAGATTCTTAAATTTTATGTAGTCTAATTTTCTTGAAATTCAATTTTATTGTGGCCTTACTCCTACTGATTAGCTGCAGAAAATTCTGATTGCTGTTATCCTTTATCTGACATTGAAGAAAGTATTTTCTTAGTCTTCTAAATGAATTGTTGTCCTTATTTTTTTTCTTTCCAAACATCCTTGTTGGAACTTACAGTTTAGTTTTGCTTATGTTGCAGTTTAAGTGCCAGCAATTTTGCAAAGGTAGATCAACAATGCCGGGAGTTTTAGTTTGTTCCAGTCGAAGGCCCAAAAGCAAAGAAACTGTGTGGAAACGAAAAAAATTACCACAAAATGAGGATTTACCGCCAATTTTACCAAAGAATAAGAAAAAACCCTACCCAATTCCCTTTAAGGATATACAACAGGCTGCAAGGGAGGACAAGAAACTTGCGCAGATGGGAATAGAGAAACCTCTTGAGCCTCCGAAGAATGGATTGCTTGTTCCAGACCTAGTTCCTGTTGCCTATGAAGTGTTTGAAGCTTGGAAGCTTTTGATCAAGGGTCTTGCCCAGCTCTTGCATCACATTCCTGTACATGGCTGTAGGTAGATTATATTATATTTTTTTGATGAATGTCTTAGTTTCTTTGCATTTGTTTTGTTGATACAAGAGTTATATTCTTACCAATTGAATTCATGCAGCGAATGCTCAGAAGTTCATGTAGCTCAAACTGGTCACAACTTTCGGGATTGCTCTGGTCCTAATGGTAGGGAGCGTCGGAGTTCTCATGCTTGGGTAAAGGGTTCCGTCAATGATATACTTGTCCCAATTGAGTCCTATCATCTTTTTGACCCCTTTGGTAGGCGTATTAAACATGATACACGATTTGAATATGACCGGATTCCAGCCATTGTTGAGCTATGCATACAAGCTGGTGTTGATATCCCAGAATATCCTTCACGCCGAAGGACCAATCCCATACGGATGTTAGGGAAGAGAGTAATTGATAGAGGTGGAAATTTAGAGGAACCTAAACCATGGCGCTTTGCGGACCCCTCTTCACTCAATGACTTCGATACTTACAGAGCTTTTGAACGATTTTCTCGACCATCATTGTCAGATCTACCTAAAATTGCCGAAGAAACAATGGCTGCATATGAAATTGTGAAAAAGGGTGTCAGGAAGTTGATGAGGATGTACACTGTGAAAGCGTGTGGTTATTGCACTGAGGTTCATGTGGGGCCATGGGGTCACAATGCTAAGCTTTGTGGTGAATTTAAGCATCAGTGGAGGGATGGGAAGCATGGTTGGCAGGATGCTACTGTGGATGAAGTTTTCCCTCCAAATTATGTGTGGCACGTGAGAGACCCTAATGGGCCTCCCTTGGCATCTGCACTAAGGAGATATTATGGAAAGGCTCCTGCTGTTGTTGAAGTGTGCACGCAAGCTGGAGCACAGATACCAGATGAGTACAAGCCCATGATGAGGCTTGACATTATAATTCCGGACCCTGAGGAGGCAAGAATGATTGCATGATGTGATCTGAACGTGCAGCTATCTTCGTCTGTCATTATACATGCATATTTCGTAATCCTAGAGTGAAAAACGCATTCAATGATCTACTAGAAGGGGAGGCCTTGAAATCAATCTTCAAGATTACATACCTGATTTATATAATAGGTGCTAGATTCCCATATATCCAATGTTAGTGTACATGTATGTAAAGCCAATAGTAGAGCAAGTAGGTTTTATCAGATAACTTTGGTTCGTGAGTTTGTAAAATGTCTTAAACTAGTGAAAAAATATGTTCGAAGATCAATGCATCTGTTAATTTATTGTCACAATTACGGTATAGTCAGATGAGCTTTTATACATGGCTAGTAGTTACATTTTCTACCCAGTCATAAACATAGAAAAGTTCCCCCGTTCACAACCCTTCAATTAGTAATAGGGCAAGTCCGTGGTACTAACATAAAATCTAACTATAGTGATCCTCATTGTAGAGAAAGGTGATTCTGTAGACATGAAATAAAAATTTCTCCCCTGCAACATACAACTTAATGATGTAACATGCTGTAAGTTGGTGTTTCCCTCTTGGAATATCTACATCACTATGTTATCATCACACTGGGTCAGAATTCAGGAGGATCATCTAGCTATAGTATTGATTTGTCAACCATTTCCATCTTTACTTCATCCTAATGTGTTAGTTGAATACCACAGGAATTAAAATCAATACAATAGCTAGGGATCAGCAGGGCTTGAAAAAATTTTATAATGTACTGAAATAAGGCTTCTCAAATCCCTTTTTCCTCTCCTTCCGATGTATATTTACTGTGTTCGTGACCTATTACTAGTGGTTCGTGTATATGCTTTCTATTTATTTTCTTATTGTTTGACTACCCCGACTCCAGTTAAGACCAATGTTTTATATCTTACGTGGTTTAATAAATCCTTGAGATTAGTAAAATCTTGTACATCTTTGGCCTTCTGTTAGTGATTAGCTGATGGTAATACATGGGTTCGTCATCAATATCTCCTAAATCATAATCAGGAAATTTGTCATCCAATCGCTTTTAACTGGAATTTCAATATATTTCTTATTAATATTACGAGGTCTGCGTACATTGATATAATTTAGGTAATACTAATCAATAAATTATTTACATATCTGTGCTGAATAAGTACTTGGTCATGATATTTGGCATGAATTCCTACAAATGCAAGGAGAAAAAGATAGACAAACAACCTCTCCCCAACAAGTTCAAATTCTCAAATTCTCAGTTGAGTTTTTTAATGTTATTTTCTACTAAATATTAATATTGGTACTTTAAAAATCTTTTTAATATATTTTGAAACATCAAAATCAATGCTCATATGTATATTTTGAAGTAAAGCAAAAAAACAACAAAAAAAAATCAATAAAAAAAATCCAAATTCTTCTACAACCTACTATCAGCAAGTGGCTAGAAAGCAAAGCCAAAATGAAAACTTTAACCAACTGTTAAGAAACGGGACAGTTATTTCACTGGCTAGAGCATTCGTATTGCTATTACAAAAGCAAAAAGTCAAATTTGAATTTTCTACTTAATTTGTTCAATTTCTTTTTTCGGTTCCTATGTTGTACTTCAAAATATATTGATTATGATGTTTTAAAATATACTAAAAACCTTTTTAATATACTATTGTTAAGATATATTTAAATATCTTATTTTTCTGTTATTATTCTTCATATATATTTAGGACTTAGTCCATATATTCTTTATTATAAATTAAGTCTCTATATGTATTTTCTACAAGAGAGATTAATCTTAATTCCTATTTTTTCTATATTAATAATTATAAAAAATTTCATTAGAAAGATCTAAGTCTAAATCAAAGTTCAAATCCAAGTCAAGAACCTTTTTAACATACTATCAGAAAAGTTATCAGAAACATCAAAGTCCAAATCAAAGCCCAAATCAAAAGTCCAAATAATCAAAGTTCAAATCCAAGTCCAAAATAATAGATGGAGAAAGAGGAAGGATCATTTCTAGCTCCCTCTTCTTTGTATAAGGATCAGTGAACATGATATCTTCATCGCTATTTTCCTGCTTGAATACATGGATTCCGCTTTGTATAGGCACCGGTGTAGGCATTGAGGCTGCTGTCAAATCAAAACATGTAACCTTCACATGGTTCCATTCATTTTCTAAAGGCACTTCATACAGATTGTTGGTAAAAATTAAATTTCGTAGATCGAAAAGAAATGTGTGTTCTGCTCCCAACTTCAAGAACTTGAGCCTATCAAAGAAACATACATAAACTTTGTCATTGATGAGCAACATGGGTTTAACATAATCACTAATGTCTCTATCCTTCGGTGCAACAAAAAGACAAAGAACTTTGCCAGGGAACTTGTTGCGAATCCAGAAAGAACTCGATGGTCTATAACTTGTGTGATTGAACCATTCAGGGTTCCTAGATCCTGGCAAAAGTAACAGAGTTTTTCGAGTCTCATGCAGATCCTGTTAATCATAAAGGAGTTAATAAGTTTACAAACATTAGGTACAAAATATGTTATAAAAAAAAAATACATAAAAAACAAGACAAAACCTGGTTCAGGAACATGCTTATACTCGAGGATGTCAGTGACAAACAGTTTGTTGCATTGAAATGTTTCAACTTTGGTGGAATTCCTCTGATTTCCCGAAGTTGCCTGCAACAACTGACGTCAAGCTTTTTTAAAAATTGACATTCTTTGATGCATTCAGGAAGGTGTGTGAAATTATTGTTCGATAGGTCTAAATCTATCACATGAGCAAACCGTGTGAAACCTATTTGAAAAAAATCATCACACAGGTTGCATTTTGACGCCCAAAGCAATTCTACTTTTGAAGGTACCATTGAGCCATCTTTTTCTTCATCCTCTTCCCGCTTTGTCCACTGCCACCCTTTCCATCCCCAAGCCTCAATAAGAGTCAGTTCTGGCATCATGACAATGCTGCTTTGTAACTGAACAATTCCACAGAATAGCAAGGACAACTTTCTAAGCCGAGTTAGATTTTGAAATGAAAGTGGCAACTCTTTTATGAGAGTTCCTAGCAACCGAAGTTCCCTTATGTTTTCCATCTTTCCTATAATTTCTGGAAAACTCTTGAGACTAGAACAATGTGAAAGTTCAAGTTTTTCAAGAGAACTCAACTTCAGGGGTGGAAAATTCCTAAGCTTGATGCAACCAGAAGCTTCCAATATCCTAAGTTTATGCAGCAGACCAACCGAATTATGAACTCTAACTAAATTTACGCAATTTTTAAACGAAAGTTCCTCCAAATTTTGGAGATTAGATACAGCATCGGGTATCTGAGTTAAACATTCACAGCAGTCAAAATTCAAAACCCGTAGATTCCTGAGCTTCTGCAAAGAAAAAGAGAGAATACAAATAAGTAAGGTCTGAATAACCTTAAAATGAATTTATTAGTTTGCAAGATGTGGAGAGTGTACAATGTAAACTTGCCTTGCTTAAGCCACCCATCTGAAATGACATGAAGAGGCTATGCGGTAACTTGCATATTGCAAGTTGTTTTGGTTGAAAATAAGATGGTAAACAATGTGAAGGATATCTCCACCATTCCAACACTCTCAAACTATTTGGAAAACATTTGGGATCATCAGAAAAAATACCATTTCTAATAATAAGTGTTTTGAGGTTTTCCGTCTTCTGGAAGGCCATCCCATCCCATTCTACCATTTTCTTTTCAAACAAGGGGAAATCCAGACATATGATTTTAATTTCACTTGTTCCCTGTGAATGCAGAAGGCTTGAATCAGTCAAAAATTACAATGCAAGTATATACAAGACTTCAACACATTAGAAAAAGTTCACTCACAGTGTTGTCTTCCAAAACTTGGATTATAGCATTTGGTAACCATAACCTACTGCGCTTCCCTGGTTCTTCTGGTGATTCTTGTCTGACAATTTCCTTACCCATGTCCTCTACCAAGTCATGCAATGTAACTCTGTCATACTGATCAATCTTTATGAGAGATTTTTCAGCCAATACACATATCTGATATTTCATACAAGCACCATGATGAGCATGAAGTATATCTTCAACTTCTGTTAGTTTATATCCTTTGAAGCAACAAGCAATGTCAAGAAAAACTCTCTTCTCTTCTTCCTGCAAAGCATCAAAGCTTACTTTAAGAGTCTCTTGGATTCGATTGTTTGGAATTATTTTATATTGATCTATGACAGATTCACATTCTTGTATACTTTTTCCACACAGGTTGGCACCTATTACTTCCAAAGCCAATGGAAGGCCACAAGCATAAGTTACTGCACGATTCAACACCTCCACGTATGCCGGATAAACATGTTCTGATTTGAAAACTTTCCATGTAAGTAATTGAAGAGCATGGTTCTTGTTTAATTTCTTCACCTCATATGTTTCTTGAACATGATGAGATGTCAGCAGATGTTTGTCCCGAGTGGTGATGATGACTTTGCTTCCACGACCAACCCAGTGAGGCCTTCCAACAAGTGTCTGTAACTGCTCGTGCTTGTCAACATCATCTAGAATCAAAAGAAGCCTCTTTTTCTGGAGTCTGTGTTGTATCATTGAAATTCCTTGCTGCTCACTTGGAAACATGATTCTCTTATCTCCAAGTATTTCGGAAAGAATGATGCTTTGAAGATGATCTAACCCGTGTTTGTTTGATTTCTCTCTCACATTTTGAAGAAAACAGGAACCATCAAAATGGCCAGCAATCAAATTATAAACTGCTGAAGCAAGTGACGTTTTCCCTACCCCACCCATTCCATAGAACCCTATCAAGTGGACACCATCACCAGATCCAACATCCAAAAGCTTCATCACTTTTAACACTTGTGAATCTAATCCAACCGGGTAATCCACCACATGTAAAGGAGCACGATTAATCTCACCAGAGACCCACTCAACAATCCTCCCAATAAACTTGTATTCATATTCTTCTCTGTTCCAAACACAATTTTTAGAGCATGTTTGGTTGAATTCCTATGTATTTCTAGGAAAAGAAAATAAGAAAGAACAACTAACTAAACATCTATATAAACTAAAACAATCTTATGTATAAGTTAATTTGTAAAAGTTTCTTCATTTAGCTTTCCCAAAATCAGATTTTGAACTTTTGTATAAGCTAGCAGTGAGAAAATTATTTGACCGTTTTTCTTCTTTTAAAAGTGACTAGGGAGAGGTTAACCTAAAATTCCCTTGATCAAGAATAAAAAGTTGTCGAGGTTAACATTAATCTTTAGATCACAGGTGCAGTGAAACCTAATGAAACAAAGAATGATGTAAAAAATTGGTGAGGTGGGTACCCATATTTGTAATGAAAGCCAGAGAAGTTAGCTACTTGATGAAGAGCCATCTTCCATTTCTCCAACTTCTCCTTATTATTATTAGCTTTGAGCCTTTCCTCATGCCTAGCCAATGCTTCACCATAACTTCCTTCTTGGTACCTCACAAAAGAAGGATCCACGTTATAAAAAACTGGCAAAACCAGCAACTTTTTCTCCTCAGCACGTTCAAGGATGTAAACCAGTTCATCCAAACAAAATGAAGAAGAAGCATAGGTGTGAGAGAGCACAGTGATGGCAATCCTGGACTCTTGAATTGCCTTCACAAGTGTTGGTGCTAGTTCATCTCCACCCTGAAGCTTCTCATCATCAATGAAAGTGTGGATTCCCCTATCATCAAGAGCTTTGTAAAGATTGCCAGCAAAACCATAGCGTGTGTCTGAGCCTCTGAAGTTGAGGAACACATCGTAGGTGAATTTTTGGGAGTGTGATCTTATAGCCATGAACAAAAGTTGCTGTGATTAATTACGGTTGACTTGTTATGGCTCTCCAAAACCAAACCTGCTGAATGTGATGATAAATATGAAACGCATAAGAGTAAAGTCTTAACGCCGAAATCTTTTTTTTTTTTTCTCTCACCCTACAAATTTTTCCTATTTTACTTTTTATTCTCTTTTTTTTTATATAAATACAAAAGATTAACTTTTTACAACCAAAATTTTGCTTTGAGTATTTTTTTTATTTAATTTTGCTTTGAGTTTTTATATTTTAAAATCACTTAAAAATATCAATTAAATTTGTTAAGATTCAATTGTTATAGTATCATTTTTTTAAAAATAAAAAAAATGGGACAATTATGGAATAAAAATTTTCATAGATACTTATTAAAAATATTCAAATTCACAATTTTTTTTTTTTTTTACTTTTACATGTAAACTATGACCGAAACAAAACAATTACATAAACTGAAATAACGATAAAATCAACGAGCAAAATTTAATTACAAAATATAAGTTTTTAAAATATTCAAATGAAAATAATTGTTTAGTAAATATTCAATTAAAAATGTCAAGAAAATTCAAATCTTCCTTAAGCTGAAATTATAATAAAAAATATTTTAAAATAATTATTATAATCGTTAGCAGTCTTATGTCAGAATTCAATAATAAATGAATCATAATATAAAAGCTTTTTATAGTCATTATTTGCCTTTTAAACATATTTTTAAATCCTGAAAAATTAATATTATTTATTCAATAAAGAGTTAAATATATCATTCTACTTCAAACTATTTTTAAAATTATATTTTACTTTTAATTAAACTATATACTTTATGAAATATAGTGTTTTTATATAATAAATAGAGTATTACATTGGATTATAATAAAACATCAACCTAATGTTTGTTAAAAATATTATTTTACATTACTTTTATAAATATTAGAAAACATATATATAATTTTATTTATAAATAAAATACAATTTTAAAAATAATTTGAAGAAAAAACTCTTAAATAAGTAATACATTGTTTTTTAATATTATTAATAAGTAAAATAATTTATAGAGGGAGTTTATTATCTGCTCTGCAATGAATCATTTGTATTAATGTCTAAACTTTTCTTTATAGAAAATAGTTCCCAAGTGGCATTTGAAATATTCTGCCATCAGAAAAAGTGGAAATTTTTTCCATTCCACACTGTTCAGAACACAACTTTTTGCGAAACACAGAAACTGCAATTTGGTAAAGCAATGAAGCTCTCTGTGCTGCGTTTGTCACTTCTTGTTCTTGTTCCTCTGCTTCTCTCCCTCTTCTTTCTTGCACTCATGCCTAAGGAAACCGCCATGAAAACCTATGAGGTGTTTGGAGTGAAGATAGAGAAGAACCCACCTCAGTCCAAACTCGCTGAACTTGGAGTCTCAACTTGGAACAAGTAACTGTTTCTTTATTTTCAATTTTTTTTCTCTTCTGTTTTTTCAAGTGTGATCTTGTTACTCGTTTTTCACTGCTGCCCATGATGTGTTTCCTTCAAAGTTTCAACCTTTTCTGCTCTGCAAATTCTGGGTCTTGCTCATGTCTGTGTTTCACTCTCCTATCTCAGTGGTTACTGTGGTGGGTAGGTAGAGGGAATTAGCTCATTGTTATGATGGTGTTATTTTAATCCTTTGTTAATCATATAGGTGTGGGTTAAACAAAGAAATTAGTGTGAAGGCATCCTCATTGCTAGTATTGTTGGTTTTTTCTTTTCTATTCTTTCGTTTTATATTTTTTTGCAGTAAACCATTACTATACAGAAGATGGGATGGAATTTTAAGAATACTGTATATTTTAAATTTTTTACGTGTTACTGGATTCTTTTGTTGATGCAAGCAGTAGCTTAGTTTTTAATTATCTGTCTGCACTTGCAAATTTTTACCATTAATGAAAAACCTTGCATTCCATTGCTTATTATCGGAAACACTTTGCACTTGGACAAATGTCATAATTATTTTTTTCTTCTTTCTTAAGACCGACCTTAATGCTTGCTTAGGCAGAAAGATAGATGATTCCTTGAGGAATGAAAAGTTCTTTGTTGAAATTTAACTCAATTGGATATGAAGTTGTATCATCAGTGTCATCAGCTGAAATAATCTGACAGATGAAAAGGATAAACAAGTCATAATTTTATTTTTTAGATCTGAAGGTAAATGGAGTTCACATGTTCCATTCATGATGGAGACCTAAATGTCAAATGTGATATATGAAAAAGTTTGAAGAGCTTTGTGATAGAATCGAAATTGTTCTTCTGAAATTAAGCTAATTAACAATTAATCTCCTGAAATTAAGCTAATCAAATTCCTGTAATTAGGTTATTAAATCTTCTGTAATTACATTGTGCATAGTTACATACCTAATTTAGATAATTTTGTTATATGTATTCATTTTATGCTTGAAAATTGTATGCTTTTATAGTTTGATGCTGAATGATAGAGTTGTAATTTTGTAGTGCTTTGGTTCTATGCTATCTTTTAGATTTCATACTAGCTTTGACACATGGGTCTAAATATTGAACAGGTGGGAAGGTGGTCCAACCAAAATTCCATGGTCCTTTAAAGAAGAAGAAACTATGTATCTGCTGGAGGGAAAAGTGAGGGTTACTGTTGAAGGATCTGTTGGGTCTTTTGAAATTGGGGGTGGTGACTTAGTTGTCTTCCCCAAAGGAATGAACATTACTTGGGAAGTGATTGAAGCTGTGAAGAAGCACTACAGCTTGAAAAAATAATGTATACCAATAAACCCTTCTACTGTTGTGGACTAATGATATGCCATGTATATGAACTTGATCAAGTAATTACCAATAACTACAGGGATGTATCAAAGTCCTCACTTCCATAACATTCCTTGACAATGATCCTGTTGAAAGTAATATCCTGATTGGATTCTCTGCATAATCTACATAGTTGGTTGAATCCATTGTTGCAGATTCATTGTCCATGAGGACAACGTATTCTGCTAATAGATTCTTCTGAATGGTTTGTAGCTATACAATATGTTGTTTGCCATTTCTGTTGGAATTGCTCTAAGTCAATGAATTTAATGCAAAAGAATGCATCTGTCATGTACATGATAGAGAACTAAGAGACAACCTTAAACAACCGTTCAAGTTTTTTTACAAGATTGCTGGAGAGCAACACTAAAATATGAGGATATATCAGCAATGCCATTTGTTCAGAATTGATTAAGGAAATCTTAAACCAGAGTATACACCAAAATGTCAAGGAGACTTTATCACAAATCTATCGCTAGTGGTCGAGAATGTAAAAATCTCAACCAATTGCATAACAAGCAGATTCAAGTTTTAACAATGTACAGAATTTCACTATCAGTACTACTTTGGATGGGCGTCACTTTTTAGAAACTCAATTTAAGTTATCACTGAATGTAAAAACACTTTAGTTAATAATCTTATAATTTTGTTCAGCAATCTCCTATGCCATCTTGGAATGTTGATTATGGGTATAATGTAAATTCCAAACCAGAAAGAAAAGCAACCAATCAGCCTTTTCTATGGTTTTGTCTGGATAACATAGTAATCAATTTTACCTTAGAAGCCATGGTGATACCATCAAAAAGTAGAAACGGTTATTTATTAATTTTACCTTCATAAAAAAAATAATTCATGAGAACTGACTAATTCGGAGCTTCTGAACTCTGAATATCTGGTTTTGGTGGTGTCAACCGTCTAGTATTTTGAGGCTGCAAGGTTAAAGTTTTAACCAATATTGAAGATCATGAATTAGCTTTCTATATACTGATTTTTTTACCCAGATGCAATCTAATAATCTTACAACAGAGAAAACGCTTACTACACCGAACAAATGCAAAAATAAAAATCTTGATGTGAAACATTTTGACAATCTGAAAGAAGAATCCTTGGCACAATAGCTAAGATTAGTGTCATGTCACATGTAAAGAGGTCACAAGTTCAAGTTTTGAAATCAGTAAAAACACTGCCTAAAATTAAATCCATAATAGGTTATTGCTCAGCGGGGCACCAGTAGAAGAAAGTAAAAAAAAAAAAAGAAGAAAATACTCATTGAGACTTCCTAAAAAATAATTGAAAATTTTGTATAATGTGCTGCCTAAATTAGCATTGCTGCACTATACCTTTCTTTTTTCTTCTATTATTTCTTTCCTATCCAGTGAACTTAGATATCAGTAGCTATGCTGTTATACAAGGGATAATTACAGCAACTCTTTTTTTAAGAGTTTTGTACAAATAACAATAACAAATTATACACTGATTAATGAGATTACAAACTCATGGCTCTTGATGAAAGCTCCAAATCCCCCTCATTTAAGTCTGATTCGCCCACGTCAACATTAACCTGTAAAAGATCAAGCAGGTTTAGACCAAACTCAATACAGCATCCTCATAGCTCATAATGCATCAAACGAAGGAAAACATCTCCTGTACGGGGCATGTTATTATTACATAAGCAGGGACAACTACAAGGTAACATGAACTATTGAAATTTAGATTCTCGACTACATTTTACTGTATTGTTCCTCTATTGTGTCTTTAAAATACTCTGATGTGTATTAGTTTAGAAGTTTTAAAATATATTAAAAAGATTTCTAAACTATCAACATAGTATATTTTTAATGCTCAACTGATAATAGCATCAAAAAATTGGATAGAGAATCTAGACTCAAACAATTAATAGTTTTTATAACCAATCCTCCAACATAAAATCCAATGCATTAACCAGTGCATGGAGATCATACCGCTGAATCTTTCATCTTAGCTAGGTACTGCTCCAAAGCACCATCTCCCCGGAGAATTTTCCCTCCACAACCAAGGGAAGTTAGTGATCCTACTGACTCTTCATCAACAACAACTGCATCAATTCGATCACTTCCTGTCTTAATATCAGGAATCTGGTGCACATGAGCATGGTATGTGTCAGTAAAAATCTGTAGAGAATTATGACAGTTTCTGATAGATATATAAGAATAAGCAAACTGTTCAATACCTCAAACATCGCCTCAGTTAAAATGCTTTCCAGTAGGGCTCTTAAACCTCTAGCACCAGTATTTTTAGACATTGCTTTCTTTGCTACCAGCCTTAGAGCTTTCTCTGTAAAGTGTAACTTGACCTGGAGAATAGGGGTAAAGTTTGAGATAAATAGATTTCCTTGTGTCCACTTTACAAGCTACCCGCACTCTTGATTGAAAAAAAAAAAGGAATTAATAAATGGACACACATGGGACAATTTGAATATTTTTAGCAAAAGGAAAAAACAAGTTGACAAGTTTGACCCAGCAAAGAAGAAACCCAAATGGCCAAAAACAATGGCAGACTAAATCAACCAAGGGTAGTTTGATCAGTCTTCTATGTCAGGTTCCAATATAGGAAGACAAAAGTGGTTTTGAGACAAGCTCCATGCATCATCAACAGATGAAAAAAAAAAGGAGATTAAGGGATATTTTTATGTCATGGTAAGAATAGGAAGAGGGAGATAAAGTGATTAATTATACAAAAATTTGAAATAAAAGATATATGAAGTGAGTGACTCATTACAAAGTTATATTAGTCTGTCATGGACAATCATTAAATCAATCCTTCTAACCAATGTAAAGTTTGAACAGTTTGCTTCTCAGTATGCCTAAACTTTGTTCCTTCGATATGGATATGGTGGCCACATGAGTTCAGGTTTCACACCAAATAGTAGTCACATGCACAGAATCAGGCACTCAGACCGCCATAGACACAAAAACACACAATGAGAGGCACACACAGAGAGAGAGAGAGAGAGACAGCTGCTTACATTATTCATGCTAAATAATTTCTTGTACTGCTTGCCAAGAGCATTTTTTGGTTCAGTGAGGACCTGCAAACCCAATAGTCATATGACTATATTTTCAAAATCTAAATATGAAGTAACATACTAGAAAGAAAGGGATTCCCATTTTTCAAAATCCTTTCTACTTTCCCAAAAACGTTTCGATATCCATTTTTTTACCAACACTGAAAAGGGAGGGAACAAAGTGTCAACATCAAATAAAAAGAGACCACCTTTTTCATATGGGTGTTTCAATGATTCTAGGAAAGTTACGCAATTTAAGAATTATGAATCACCAAAGTTACAATAGCTCCAAGGAAGTCACACAATCAGTGAACTAATGTTAAGTATCAAGTACTTGCGGAATCCATCATAAAGCTAGCTATTAAGAAGGAAGAACCAGACTCTTTAAATACTCTAACGAGCATCCCATACCACACGATATGGGACTTGGCACCCCAATTTTGCTGTAAGTATAAGTTAAAATCAGTTCAGACCATTTAAGATTTAAATATTATATATACACACACACATAGAGCGAGAGAGAGAGATAGAGAGGATGGATGAGGGCACTGATGGAAACCCCAACAAGGATTTCACTGCAACTGTATTATTTGATGAAAAAGGGAATCTACCACAGTTATTGCATTCACTGAAAAAGATAAACTAGAGCCTATGACTTCTATCCAGAGAGACACCCTCCTAACCACCCTTGTTCAATGTTCTTTTCTGCCTTCCCTCATTCCCCTGCTATTCTATTACTGCAAGCTGTAAAACAGAATATGCTAATAGAATTCTTTCAGCAAATGCAGTAACTGTGTGCCACCTCACTAACTAATTATGCCTATTGAACTCTCTTTCTTCTTTCTAGAGTATTCTTTCATGTGATGGGCTTTTTCCCAGTTCGGTCCAACATCTGATCCCATTCTTGCTCATTATCATAATTGGGCTTGAAGATCCTGTCAGACACACCCTTTCTAACACTTTTTCCCATTGATTAAATTTTATATAAAACTACAAAATCAAGAACTTTATTGAATAAGATAAGATTTGAGACAAAAACAAAATTGCAATTTCAAACTACCAATGAAAGAGAATGTCCCTAACATTCCTTTCTCTGTGACACACATGTATTGACTTTTCCTTTTACATTTTATACCCACATCATAAGTGCCTATTCTAGTCATTAAAATGTTTAAAAAATCCAATTGCTTTCCATGCTATTAAATATGAACCGTGGACTTGACTAAAGACCGTATGACTATACGTTCTTTTCTTTATCAAATTTATTATTATTTTATAAAAATATTGAAGTTCATTTTTAAAAAGCCTCGATTCTTGAGAGAAAATGAAGATTTAAAGCTTTTAGGAGGCTGCAAGACCCATATGGATTCTCAAGTCTTTATATGTAGAAAGCATCACAAATCATAAATGACAGCAGAATTATCATAGGATGGACCACTCAACAGGCAAGCAGAATCAGTCATTTGAGCACTAAATGGTTCAGAGAAATCGGGAAGTAAAAGATATGAGATGATTAAAAGACATAAACAAGGTAAGAATACCATCATAAGTTGGTCTTCAGTTAAAGCTGACAAGCTGACTAAGATGGGGAATCGTCCAATAAACTCTGGTATGAGGCCAAATGCAATAAGATCAGCACTTTCTACCTGTAAAGTATTAAACACAACATTTTAGTCTCACTATGATAGTTTTTGGCTATGACCGTTCTTACTATTGTGCTTTAATCTGGTGTTGGAGTATAGGAGAAAGCACACACCAACATGGTAGTTTAGATGCATTATTTACAAGCTTCAATTATTAAAAAAAAAAAAAAAGATCAGTATTTCAGATAATAAGAGTCAATACTCACTGACTCAAGTAAAGATGATGTTACTACAGAATCTGTGATTCCACCAGTTCTCATATTGGCACGAACTGGTGCTCCAAAACCAATTGAAGAATCTTGTCGTCTGGTGTATTAGATAAATAATACAGGTTAGTGAACACTCTGGCAGAAACAAGGCAATGGTAAAGCATCTATGATTAAGACAAAGGCCAAAAATATCTACCTTTCTGAAATGGTTTTTTCAAGATCAATAAATGCTCCACCACATATAAAAAGAATATTTTTTGTGTCCATCTGCATAAGATAAAAAATGAATGGAACATTACTGAAGGAATTAACAAGTGTTACTAGCAATATGCAAAACTGTACTAGCCACTAGGTCACGAAACTAGCCCACGTAGATCGACTATTGAAAAGTACTATGTTGGGAGAAACAAGAGTTTTCAAAACAAACTCCAGCTATCTATGTAACTTTTAAAGTAAATGTGTTCATCATTATTAACCAACCAATAAGGTGATTGTAACATTTTCATTTTTTTCTTTATTTTTTCCAATAAGGAAAGAAATGATACATTAATCATAAAAATAGAAACATGTTTATAAATTATACACAAGGTAGTATTTTAGCATGTGTAAAGCTCATTATAAATATTAATTTTATCTAAGATTTATAATAAATAAATATTTTTCAATATATAAATTATATTTTTTAACATAATAATTTGTTAGGACATAATAATTTGTTAGGAATAAATATCTTTTAACATATAAAATTATTTTAAATTCATAATAAACAATTGATATCATAAGGTTAATTATAATATTGATAATCTCTTGTAAAAAACATTAAAATTCAATCTACAAATAAAGATAAAAAGGATAGATTGTAAGAGATAAGAGATGAAGAAAAAAAATTCTAAAACTGCTCTTGTTGAAAAATAAGTCCTAAAAACGCTGTTCAAGATAGCTAATCTAGTTTATGTAGAAAGAGTATATCACAGGATTCAAGACAATGTCAAACTAGCATGAGAACACTTGTTAATCACATCCTGGTGCATGCATGAATAACATGATTAGTGATGTTATTTCCAACACAACATACCTGAATGTTATCCCCCCTTGGATGCTTCCTGGCTCCTTTCTCAGGAACATTTACTATCTAGACAATAAGAAATAAGGACAAGTTTAGGATACTGCAAGTAAGAATGGCACCAATTTAGCACCTACCATTCAAAACATTCAGAACAAATAATCAATGAACAAGTGAAAATATGAAAATGTTCCACAAAACAGAAAGGTGATCTTACAAAAAAGAAAAAACAAAACTATTGAATTTGGAATATGAGAATTTGCATTTATATTGCAAACAAAAAGTACAAATAAATCTAAAATTGAAATCAATCTTAAAAATAGTCACTAACAAGGACTAAAGAAAATACAGTTTTAGAATCATAGAAGCAAATTGCTGTGGGTGCTTTAATGGTCTAAATAAAATGGGCATCTTTTTCACTTAACAAGAGACTACTTGGTAAAAACTGCACATTTTCCTCAGATGTCAAGCTAGAATACCAAGTTCTTTTGGTTTGCCCTCAACAACAGTTCGGAACACAATCTTTGGAAAAGAAAAAGCAAATGAGCTATATTACTGTTACTTTATTTTAATTGGACAGAAGAAATTGTGAACACAGCTTTCCTCTGTAGAAAATAAACTCCAATGAATAACCTTTGCTTTTACTAAACCCAATAACCAACACCATTGCATCAATTCAAAAATCTTGTCTCATGTTCCAACAACTCAGTCCTCGATACACAGGAATTATAAAGCACGTCAACTTCATCTCACTGAATATATTAGAGTTCGTCCTAGGAATCTCAAATCATATCCTACCATGCAAAAAAAGAAAATATACAATGTACTTTCTTAACATAATTGAAATTACCATTAATGTATCAATGCTATTGCCTACTATCGATCAATTACCAGTTAAATACCCTAGACACAAGATGAAATACCTATGTGAATAAATTGCTTGTCAAAAATGAAGATTTCAGTTGCAGAATGAATGAGGTAAACCACACCAGTTAGCAACAACTGCATTTAGGATCTTTTACTTACAGTTCCTTCCAGCATTTTTAATAATGCCTGCTGAACACCCTCACCAGAAACATCCCTGCTGATATTTAAGCTCTCAGCCTGTGACAATATTTACAATAACTTTTAAAATCTTTAGTGGGTAAGAAGTATGAACTTGTCAAATTAAATTAGCAGAGAAACCTTCTTAGTTATTTTGTCAACTTCATCAATGTAAATTATTCCTTGTTGAGCTGCTGCAACATTGAAATCTGCTGCCTGTATAGAAAAAATAATCAGTATAACAATGAAATGGGACAAGTGAGATAAAAAATAAATAAAATTGGCACATAAGAACAGTAGATGCAGAGATTCAAACACTAGCTTTCTTCCCTGACATGCATATACCAATGAGGGAAGAAATCCAACCTAACAAGCATCTCACTAGATAACAACCTATATAAAATACAAGGATATAAAGATTAAAATTTAGAAAAGTTAAGAATATTTTAATTTTTACCATTTAGAAATTTTCTAACCAGACAACACAAGTCAATAGTTATTGATTATTGTATAAGAAAATAGATATCCACAGAATAATGAGGGAACAGAGTACTATTTTCTTGTCTATAACTAATGTAAATTGCTAAGGATTTTGGGCTAACCTTTATCATTTTCAATTAAGTTTATAAAGCAAGGAAGCTTCCATGAATGTAATAAACTCTATTATGAGAAAATCCATTAATCATCAACTGTACAATATAAGTGAGCAAAACCTAAGAATTTCTAGGACACTGAAAATTGATAAACAGGGCAATTCCTAGAAGTGAAAGAATTGATAATTTAAGAAAACATCATAATTGTGCAGAACAGCACACATACCGCTAGTAGTTTGTACAGTATTGATTCAACATCTTCTCCAACATAACCAGCCTGCAAATTGAAATCCTCTTTTAGGTTTTGTCCAAGGACAAATGAGAAGAAATCAGATATTTGGCGCAGGAAATTTGACAAATTTGCATCATTTACTTGCCTATGCCGTACTTTATTTTCCAAATTCTAATATGACCTCATCAGTGAATACTTGCCTGTGTTAAGGTTGTTGCATCAGCAATGACAAATGGCACATTCACAAATCGAGCCAGTGTTTTGGCAAGTAATGTCTTCCCTATTTGATAAAATGTAGATTAGCATAGCACGCACACTGTAATTTCAAATGTAAGAATAAAAGAGCAAGCAATGCGGACACAATTAATTCTCATCTTACAAGAAAAGAAGAAAATAAATGAGTCAATGAATGTCATACCTGAACCTGTTGGACCCATCAAGAGAACATTACTCTTTTCTAGATCCACATTATCGTCATCATCTAATACTTCTGAATCTACAGTTGACCTAGTATTGAACTCCACCAATTCAATCATAGTAAAAAGATAATGTGAAAGAACAAACTATGATTTTGACATTTGGCAAAGTCCTCATATATCTATCATGACATATAGATTTCTTTATATACATGAAGCAATCTGTATAAAAACGGGGAAATAAGGAATCAAAAGAATCGGCTGCAGTTCCACCAACTGGTAGTAAAAGAACTAACCCTTTCTGTAAAGTGGCATGGTATATTCTTTTATAGTGGTTATAAACAGCTACAGAAAGTACCTTCAACAGAAACACGAACCATTAATGAGGTACAGTCAAAACAATGCATTTGCAGTGACTTGTAAGATATCAGCAAGTTTAAGTGTTTCATGCAACGAATGAAAGAAAACCATCGGAATCAAATTCAAAACTATGACAATGAATATAGAAAAGACACGCATTTACGCTAATTTTCTTTCTATCATTATTCTGCATCCTAAACTATCCAAAAGGGGCACATTGACACATAATTGCACATCAACAAGGCAAACAAAACTCAATAAAATAGGATACCTTCTTGGCTCTCTCTTGGCCAATAACAAACTTGTCAAGACCCTTACATATCTCCTTCGGTGAGGGCAAATCCTTCCCCAAATTGGATCCTCCCCAGGAAGTCTTCTCACCATCGCCTCCACCACCACCACCACCACCACCTGAACCACCATTCCGGGGGCCCGTAGCCCGGATAACATTAATCCCAGGTGCAAAAGGTGGGCCTGGAGGAGTATGCACAGCCAACCCATTCTCATTCCCATTAACACCAGGCCACGACTCAGGTGGCTCCCCACTACTACCATTACCGCCACCACCACCACCATTGTATGACATCAAAGTCTCCCACAATGACACTTCAAGCCATTTACTTGCATTATTATTACTCTTCGGGCCAGATTCCTCTCCTCCATGAATACCCCTACTAGTACTACTACTACTACCTTCTTTGCCACCACCTTTCCCATGTGTAATCCTCCTAGGAGAATGTCCCTTACCACTTACATTATTAAGACCATTATTGTTAGTGCTACTGACCCTACCAATCTCCACGAAAGTACCTTGCAAAGGTGTAGTGTCATAAGGGCGAAAGTAATAAGCAGTTTTGCAACTCGGGCAAAGGTTAACCGCTTGGTAACCCTTTTCTCTCTCTCCCTCGCCACCCAACTCAGAATTAGACTCACTTTGTGGGGTGGGAAAATGGCGATTAGAGAAAACAAGGTTCATGTCCTTAGTGCAACGTGGGCAATTAGCCTCAGCCCGGATCTTCCGGGTCGGGTTGTCGTCCGACCCGCCACGGTCCCACTTATACCGCTCCTGAACCCCCACCTGAGCCTCCCACCGCCGGTGGCCGGATATCATATTCAGCTGGGTCGAAATTGGGCAAAAATTTAACCCGATTCGCTGGTGCCCACGTGGCAGAAACCCCGAAAGCGACGCCATTTCCTTCGCCTTCTTCCATCTACCAAAGAGTCGCGACATGGGTTGATGACTTTGATCCGAAAAGCCAAAATCGGGAACTTGGGACTGCAACCAGATAATTAGGTTTGCGTTAATTAGTAAAGTAATGCTTTGAATTTGGATAACCCAGTTGTGGAATTGGCTTGGAATGGTGAAAAGGATAAGAATTTTGGATCTATGTGGGCGGATAAGAAAGTGGGTGCGCGTGAATTTATGGGAGGGAGAAGAATACGGGAAGAAAGAGAGAAAATGAAGGAGAAGTTGGATTTGAAGGGAGAGGATTGAGCAAGAAGATAGAGCTAAGGAGTGTTTCTCGGTGAAGGAAAGAAAACTGCCAACACAAAGAACATGACACACGTTTGTGTCTCTCTCTATCTGTGATTTGAGGAAGTGTATGAAGTGGGTGGGTGATGGTTAAAGTGCTGTATTTTTTATTCTATTTTTTAACACTTTCACCATTTTGTTAAAGCTAAATTCTTAACTCTCACCATCTTCTTCTTCTTCTTCTTCACTTCATCTTCTCGTGTTGGATTGCAGCCATTTCCTACATTTCTGGTTTGGTTTCTATAAATAATGGAAAGCAAATATAGCAGCAAAAAAAGATTTTTCAATATTTTTAGTGGCATTTATTGTTGGGTGTGTATGCATGAAGATGTAGATGCAGATCCAAGCTATTACATATGTATAATTAATTCCACGTGGATCACATTAATTGATGAAATTCGAGGCATTCTATATTTTAAAGATAAATCACGATTCCTTTGTGTATACAGTATATACCAAATACTTCTTATTTATTTTGTTTGGTAAATTTTAATCCTAAGATAATGTTTTGATTTAATCTTTTAAGAATTCACTTTTATTACTTCATCTGTATCATTGTGTAAAAAAAAAACGTCTTTTTTCTTCTAACATTTCTTTTATCTAATATTACTTTTAAGTAATTGACATTTTAAAATTAAATTAAATTATTTTAAATTTATATCAATATGTAAAAAAAAATCGTGTATATATTTTCCATACACTTTTTTTGTCTTATTTTGTTCTTAAAAAATAATTTCATTTCAATTGAAAAAATTACTTTACCATATTTACTTTTTTGCAGAATCTTTTTTTATTTTTAAATTAACTTTTTCTTCATTTGATCGTTTTTTAAATTTAACCACTTTTTAAAACAAAAATACTATCTATAAAATAACTTAAAAATAAATATAATAAATTGTAAAAATTATATATATATATATATATTATTCACTTTTTTAAACAATTTTATTATTTTTATCATAAAAAAGTGAATATTTTTCCACTAATTATTTATAATCATTTTAAAAAAATAAAAATAAGTAAATATTTTTTCAGAAAAAAATAGTGGAAAATTAAATGATTAAAATTTTATTTTAAGAATTATGTAATTATTGTTAGGTGAAAAGTGTAAATTGATTACATAATAAAAGTTACTTACTTGCTGTTTTAATCTTTTTGTGTTGATTCTATTCCCTGAGTCTAGCAGTTTGTTTCAAGTCAAAGTGTCGGACACTTTTTTCCAAATTTGCTGTTGTAATTTCTATTGAGTATTGTTTTCAACCAGTATTATTTAGTTTACATGTTTTGTAATTCCTTTTAAGGTTTAAGTACAATGCATTGGTTAAGAAAATTTAATTTTTTTTCATTTTTCATTTTCATTTTAATTTTTTAATGATCATTTATGTAAATTTAATTTATTTAATGGGAATTACTTTTAAAGTTAATTACAACTATAAAATTATTAAAAAATATTAGTACTACACAAAATATACATTTTATATATATATATATATATATATATATATTTATTGTCCTTAGTATCAACTAAACAAAAAATAATGATGAAGATCCACTTATACTTGCATCCTTACTTACGTATTCAGTTGTGATCATTACGGAGGGGAAAAAACACAAACAACCAAAAATAGTAACCTAGTGCTAATTTCAAACAACAACAAAAATGGTAAACTAGTGATAATTTCAAACAACCAAAAATTGGAAATTAATAGAATATAAAGTATGTTTTTGTTTCACACCAAATGGATTCATAATTGATTTTGGTGTATATGAAATCATTAAAATATTGTTCATAGGTTGTTTGGTTTGTTTTCCAAAATCAATTTGTAGTTAAAAAATTCACTTTCCAATGAGAAGTCCTTAATTGTAGCTTCTCCATCAACCACGATCGATTCATTCACATCAATTAAAAATGATTTGGCAACGAGTATCCACATGCTCAAAATCTACTAACACATATGCTATTCATGCATTCTCATTATAATTCAAACATAATGTTATACACTCCAACTATATTTATTATAGGCTCAAATCCAAAAGATGTATGCATTGAGTTGAATTCTCATGTAGTCCTGCATGTTTCATGTAATGATGTAGCGTAAAAATTAAGATCGACCTAGATTGACCATGTTTAAAATCTCATATGACAATGTTAATTTACTTTCTATGAGTAGACTTCTCGTGCCAAATATTGTCATATGATCTCCTTCAACTCTCACTCCTTAAACTTCACATTCTATATGGGTTTATGGGTTTAGTAAAGTTAGGATGATTGCACCTTAGATACTCCTACTCAATGCACACACAACACTAATGATACCATATTCCTCCTTAAGAAAAACATTGTCCATACAATACACACAATTCTAATAACACTTAAATTCAATAATTCCATTATCTCATCACATTAAACATCTATTATGGAAAGCATTCCTCCAACAACATAATCATTCCTAATATATCACATCGCAATACTGAAAGTATTAATTCACCAAAATCGTTTGGTGGATATAGAGGACACCTGACACTAGATCAGACAAAGAGCTTCTGGGAGAATTTTTCAAACTTACGCCCAATGAGTTAATATTGTTGCCCAACAAGCCGTCCAACGTGCAATGGTATATATGGTGCCCAACGATGACTAAGTAGCGTTCAATGCCAATCACTTATGGAGTTCATTGTCAGGTGAGTATCCAACAATTTCACTAAAGCTCATTGACTTCATATTTAAGGGTAGTGTCGGTACAAATCCAGTACACAACGCCATATAAGAAAACCATTGAACATGAGTATCTCAACTTGTTCAATTAAGCATAAAGTTGCTCCTTACAACTACACTCCTTCATGATGGTCTTCCTTTACAAACAAATTTTCAATTAGAATTTTAGGCATATCCTTATGATCATAAACAAACAAAGTTTCACTTTAAACTATTTAAAGTTACATGTGTTAAACCACAACCCACATACAACTAAAAATGCCGATTAATCTAAAAAAAGGAAAAGTAGTGAACTTACTCTATTACTCTATTATTAATTTTGATGGAATTGATTTGTATATTTTGATGTTATGATCACTTATATGGTTTATGCTAGAAAAATAATGTTTTTTATAAAATTAAACTCTATTAATAAAAATTTTCATTTTTAACTTTGTCTTTTATTAATAAAATAATCAAATTTCATATTTAAAAATTATCAATACTATTTTTTAAGTTTTTTAAATTTAAATTTTATAATTATATAATTTTATGATTTTATAATTTTAATAAAATTAAAATTAATCTTTACAATGAACCCAGAGGACAAAATTTCTCGTGACAAAATATTATGAGGGTCTTTTAAATAGGATGAGATGACATGTTCATTTTCACACCACATTTTTCAAAGACCATATAAATTTAGTAAAGAGAGAATTGAAAAGTTTAAATTTTATTAGGTACTTGCAGTTTAATTAACCAAATAAATATAATTTAACTTTTACACCGAAGAATAAAGAGAATCACATATACATCTAGTCACATTTTGTCATGTACGAAAGAATATTGAGTATTAGGCATGATTTATTGTGATCGTGCTATATTCATGTGATTTAATAATAACTTGTTAATTATGTTTTTTTTTTTTTTTATGGAAAGACATGGACTTTTAAGAAATAAAATAGTCAATAATATTTTTGTGTGTTTCAAATTAAGAAAATGATCTACTATTTATGATGAAAATAAGTAAATGGTAGGGACGCTGAATTTGTCTTAATTATTCAATATGCTAAAGCTCAATTTATAAAATATTTACAATTCTTTTTTCGTTTTTAAAATTTGCTAAATAAGGAAATGACTAATTTTTATTTTAAGATTTATAAATTTATCTAATATTTACATAAATTAGTAAAGGGTTGGAATACCAAATTTTTCTTTATACGTCATGGGTTCAAAATACATATTGAAAAATGTTTAATAAAATAATAAGAGTTAATATAATTTTTTATCTCTCAAGTTAAAATTGAAATTAGTTTATTTTTTAACTTTAGATTAATTTTATTTTTTATTTTAAAATTACGTGAATTTAGTCATTTTAATCTATTATTGATAAATTTAGTTGAGTTGTTAGTTTTAAATATGTTTGATAATAGTTGTTGAATTATTTACATCATTTGACACATACTCGCTTAAGTATTAATTAATAAATTATCATAAAACATATTCAAAATATTAAATAAATTTAATAAAAAATAGTTAAAATAACTGATCACACGCAATTATAAACTTGAGAAACTAAATTAAGTTAAAATTAAAAAAAAAAACTAATTCTAATTTTCAATTGGTTGGGGTTAATCCTCAAGCACATATTTAACTCAAATAATAAATTTTTTTTTAATTAGTGACACGTCTTTTATTTATTTTATTTATGTATCTTTTATGTAATTCTAAAAATACGGATTGATTCATAAAACCATGATAGGAAAAAGATATTTAGTTATTAGACAATTATGAAATTATAGAGCTAATATCATGCTATTTTAAGAAAATTCTCCTAAATGCATTTATTGAGTGAGATGTAAACGTTTTGGAGTTAATACATGGATTAGAATAACCTAACCCCTTTCTCTCTCTCTCTCTATATATATATATATATATATATAATAATAATAATAAATTTATCCATACCTAAACATAAAGAGAATCATTGTTTTCATTTATATATATTTTTTCAAGTAATTAAAATTAAAATAATTACATTTTCACTTTTTTTCTATATTCTTGTCTAAATTTAATTATTTTATAAATAAGATAACTATTTTATTAATTTACTTTAATAACTATTTTTTAAAAATTCAAATAATTATTTATAAAATAAACTATATAATAAAAGATTATACAAATTATTTATTTTTATAATTATTTTAGTACAAAATATTTTATAATTTAATAAATTTTTGCTAGAATAAAAAAAATGGATACATATAACGAATGTGGTTTTCGGTCTATATGTTATACATTTTTAGATGAATGGATATGGATTATGGAGTTTTTAAGTTTAAGGTTTAGAATGTAGGTTTTCAATTTTATTAAGGAAGTCCTCTTATTTTTTGTTGAATTATATCATCTCCACTTGTATGTAAAATAAATTTGTATACCTATATATTATAATAAAAGTCTGTTTTGGTCTTCATATTTTTTTTTTAGTTTTATTCTTTTAATATATATTTCTAAATTAAAATATTACTTTATCAATATTATTTTTAAGGGGTTATTTATTTAAGTTTAACTATTTTTTTTAATTTGAGTATTTTTTTTAAACTCAACAATTTTTAGTTAAAAAATATTAACGAAATAAATAAAAAAATACTTACAATAAAATCATAAAAAATATTTATATTTAATTTTATAATTTTAATTATAATAAAAATAAAAATTTCATTACTTTAATTATCATAAAAAAAAACTGAAAAGCATGTACTTATCATACATGTTTTCACTCATCACAGGGGACTCTTCTTTTTTGTACACATCTCAAAATACCAATTTTACCCTTTAAATATAATAATTTATTAAATTTTTAAAAATTAACCGTTACTTTTACAAATTTTTTATAAAATCGACTATCTCTGCTTTTTCTCTTCTTCTTTATTTATCTTCATCTGTTTTGATATATTTTAATTTATTTTTAATAAATATAATTTTAGTTTATATATTAGCTTAATAACATTATAATATTATTACCTATTAATATAATATCACACATATTTAAAAAATACATACACACAGGCGTCATCACGCCTGTGTTTATGCTGGTATACATAAAAGAATTAATGTATTCATCCTCCAATGAATTATTATTATTTTTTTTCATTTATATGAAAAATAGCCTCAGTATAAAAGTTGTTTTAAATTCCATCATATCAAAACCACATATTAAATCAAAGTTTATCTCTTCAATGTTAAAAACTTCAATCAAGAACTAATGAAAAATATGGATCACAGGTTTTTATGATTGTGTGATGGGTATTGTAAAAAAGAAAAAAAAAAGGAGAAAAACTTAATTTGATAACAGAAAATCAAATTTATAACGTGTTGTGGGAGTTATATAATATATAACATGATCCATTCATTTTAAATTGTCAAGAATTTTTTTTTTGGATATATTATTGGAAAGAATAAACATAAATAAGTGTGTGAATATATTAATTATTGAAGCTTATTTTTTTCAGAAAATTTTCTGAATATTTTTTTTATTGTCAAAATATTATGATGCAATATTAAGTGAACTTACAACTAAAACAAAATCATCACCATAGTAGACTAAATTTAACAATATATTAACCTACTATGTAACTTTTGTAATAAAAAAAAATTAGAGAATCAATTAATAATTACAAAACGCGAAAATATAATATAAAATCCATCATTTAAAACTCTTAGTTTTCTTTGATCTCTTTGTATTCTTACTTATCTTGACTTTAATAATTGCAAAACAGAAAAATATAATATAAAATCCATCATTTAAAACTCTTCATTTTCTTTGATCGTTTTGTCTTCTTTGTATCTATCTTGACACTAAATAAATTACAAATGCTCCTTATATTCACACCCTTATTTATGTTTATTCTTTCCAAAAATATATCCAATAAATTTTCCTAACAATTTTAAATGAATGCATCATATATCTCCCACAATACATTATAAATTTGATTTTGTTTTATCAAATTAAGTTTTTCTCCTTTTTTGGTAACAATACCCATCACAATAATATATATATATATATATATATATATATATAATTTTCTATTTATGAAGTTCATCTCCATCAAAATATAAACTAGTTATTTTATTATGAAAATATGTGATCTATATTTATCATTAGGTCTTGGTTGAAGTTTTTGACATTGAAGAGCATTGATGCTTGAAAGATAAACTTTGATTCAATATGTGGTGGTTGATATGATGGAATCTAGAACAACTTTTAGATTGAGTTTTTTTTTTATGACATAAAAATGAAAAAAACAAAAAAATCACGTGGAGGTTTATAAAACCATATTCATGAATATATTAATTTTTGTTATGTATATAATTTATTAAAAAACTAAACGGCTTATTTAAAAACCGTAAAATTCACATCCATTGGTCTAAAATTTTACGACATATGAAAACCAAAAAATCACAAAAATCCCTGTATTCCGACCCTTTACTAATTTCTGTAAATATTAGATAAATTTCTAAATCCTAAACTAAAAGTTAGTCATTTTCTTATTAATTATATTTTAAAAATGAAAAAAATAATTACTAATATTTTGTAATTTGAGCTTTGGCATATTGAATAGTTAAGATAGATTCAGCATCCCTCCCATTTATTTGTTTTCATCACAAATAGTAGATAATTTTCTGAAACACATAAAAATATTATTGACTATTTTATTCCTTAAAAGCCCATGTATTTTCATAAAAAAATATCATAATTACCAAGTTATCATTAAATCACATGAAATTTCTTTTATAGTGACAACAGGTGAGTGGATGCATGTGTGATTGTCTTCTTCTTCAATGTACAAATTAATTATATTTAATTCAATAGGTGATGCTTTATTAATATAAAATTTATCTCATCCAAACTGATATATTTTTACTACTATTTGTAACTGTTCACATGCTCATTGAATACTTTATTTAAAATAATTGTTAAAAAATATAATGTTGTAAAAGATTTATTAGAAAAACAAGATTTTTTTTTATATCAAATAATGAAACTAAAAATAAAATGCTAAATAGTTATATATATATATATATATATATATATATATATATATTTTATCGTGTGAATTTTTTTTATTATGAAGAATTGTTTGAATTTATAAGAATAGTTATTAAAAATAAAATTAGAAAATATTTTTTTATTACGAGTAATTATTTAAATTTGAAGAAGTAGTTATTAAAGGAAATTTAAAAAAAAAAGTTATTTAAATTTTTAAAATTAGTTATGAAAAAAATTAAAAATGAAAAATTATAAAAGAGTGAATCCTATACTAGAATTAAAAGAAAATTAATTATTAAAAAACAAAATTGAAAAATAATTTTTTTATTATGAAAAATTATTTAAATTTTAAAATTAGTTATTAAAAAAATATTTATTTGAATTTTTAAAAGTAATTATTATTATTATTAAGGATAAAATTGAAGAAATTGTGTACACCAAAAAAAGTTTTCATTTATTAATAATATATAAACAAATATATTTTAATTTTATACTTAATTTAAAAAATTTAAAATTACTGCATGTGAAGACAAATTTGGACACATGATTATATAATTATTGGTATTAGTTGACGCCAAATATTATAAATTGTACCAAATTTGTTACAAAATTCATTGAACAAAATAGAAAAAACATATTATTGTGAAGAGAAGTTCCTCTCCAAGTGTGTGACCCTGAAATGAGAGAAGGTAAAAAGGCATGAGCAATTCTCAGCGAAGACACCAAAACTAAGAAGAAAAGAGCGAATGGAACCAAACTGCTTCCCGCAAATTCATTTATTCTTTCTTCTTCTTCAATGATCTTTTGATTCCGTAAGTTTCCACTTTTCTTCTTCTTTACTTCAAAACACAACCTGAAAAAATTCTGCTATTTCTGCTTCCTTAACCCCTTTTACTAAATTTCCTTTTATTCGCTCTTTTCAATTCAAAGTTGTTAACTTTATCTGATTTTAGGGTTGCGCTCTTCTTAGTTTTCCATCATTTCTATTTTTCTCTTGTTAAAGGTTGATATTAATATTTTTATTATTTAGGGTTTTGTTTCCTTTTATCAGAATCTCGCTGTCGGCTATGATCGTTAAGTGCCGGAACTACTTTTTCTGTGGTTTTTTCTGTGGAAGATTCGGCGTGTTGGAGTTTTGAGTTCTTTTCTGCAATTGGTAATTTGGTTATGCTGTTGCTGCTCTTTTTTTTTTTTTTTTTTTTTTTTTTTTTTTTTTGGTGGTTTTTTTTTTTTTTTTTTTTTTTTTTTTTTCAATTTAGTAGGAGGACTGATTTTGTTTCTTGTTTTTGGATTTTTGTGGATGTTTATTTCATTAATGTTACTTGTTGTTTTGATCTTTTTGTGTTGATTCTATTCCCGTGTGATGTGCTGTGCATAATAACATAAACATATAGTGCAATTTGTTTTAAATCGAAGTGCCAACCAATACCTTTAGTTTACATATTGATTGGTTTAATAGGTTAAGTTGATGGTAGTAGGGAATAATGGGAATTGACGGAAAAAAAAACTACGGATTCATGATCTGACTGGTTGGTTTGGTTAGGGCTTTAAAACATCAATTTAGTGTAATGAAACCTTTCCATTTTCTTTTTCTGAAAGCTGTAAATGTAACTGAGATTCTTCTTAATGAAATTTTATGCAATTTTGTGTGCTGCATTATTTTTTTATCAAAACGTTTAGGTCCCACTTTTATAAACTGTTGCAGATTTGTAATTGTTGTCCAATGAAGAGGTGCATTTGTAATCTTGAGCGTATAGTAGCATTACTCAAATATTATCATCTTTGTATTTTCTATAATTGAGTTTCGCAGAATATAATTTGCTGTGCAAGGTGTTAATTTAAGACTTGACTAGTTGAGGGAATCTTGTGAATTTATTCCCTTTTAGTTCTCGGTCTGGGTGTTCTTCTCCCTTTAATTTTTCTCTTTTAATTTATAACTTTGAGTGCTTCGTGGTTTTTGAATTGTTAAGCATTTATAATTATGTGATGTAATCATAAATTACTTAACATATGTTAAGATTTTAACATATTGGTCATCCTACTACAATTAACAGGATTTGGTGTCAGCTGCTCTGTGCTGGTATTTTGTGATTGGCAATTTTGATTAAATTCTACTTTTTGCTTGCATCAACTTTTTGCATCAACTTGGCATGTGTTAATTAGGTTTCTTCCTTTCAATCTACTTTAGTTGTTAATTTATTAACTAAAACTTGCTTTGTCTTTGCAGGTTCGGTTGCCATTGACAAATTTCTTTTCAAAGCTTTATGGGAGTTCAAACTATGTAGAAATGTTTAAAGAAACATGATATTTTTAGATTGAAATGTTGATATTGTTATATCAAAACAAATTATTGAGAAAATAGACAAGGGCATTGAGAAGGCAGGGCGAAAAAAATGGAATGCAATAAGGATGAGGCTACCAGGGCTAAAGAAATTGCGGAGAGGAAGTTTGCTGCAAAGGATATATCAGGTGCAAAGAAATTTGCTTTGAAGGCCCTAAATCTATTTCCTGAACTTGAGGGTATTTCTCAAATGGTAGCAACACTTGATGTATATATTTCTGCTGAGAATAAAGCAAACGGAGAAGCAGATTGGTACGGTGTACTTGGTGTGGATTCCCTTGCTGACGATGATACAGTAAGGAGACAATACAGGAAGTTAGCTCTCATGCTTCACCCTGATAAGAACAAGTCTATCGGTGCTGATGGGGCCTTTAAACTTGTGTCAGAGGCATGGAGTTTACTATCAGATAGGGCTAAAAGAACAGCATATGATAAGAGAAGTGGAAAAGAACGGAAAGTTTCTACCAAGTTTGGAGGTTCATCAGCACAAAAAGGCACTAATGGTAGTTACAATTTTACCAAGACTACCCCTTCAAGTGCAACTGCTCAGAAGAACACCGCTAAAGAACACACTTCATCTTCTGCTCATAAGTCAAAATCTAATACATTTTGGACTGTTTGCACTAGGTGCAAAATGCAGTACGAGTATCTTAGAGTTTATCTAAACCTTAAGCTCTTATGTCCCAGCTGCCGTACAGCATTTGTTGCTGTAGAGACTGCTCCTCCACCTGCAAGTGGTATTAGGCCTGCAACTCAATGGAATTTTACACAGAAGAAGCAAAATTCCAATCGCCAAGTACCTAGTAAAAGCAAATCAAATGTCGGAAAGCATGACATGGCTGCCCCAAATGTTGGAGCAGGGTCTTATAATAATACTGACACAGCCAGTTTCCAATGGGCTCCATTCTCAAAGTCATCTGGTGTTTCCAACGCTGCTCAAGCTGCAAGTGTGGTTCAGCAAGCATATGACAAAGTGAGGCGAGATCGTGAGGAGGCACAAGCGGCTAGCAAAAGGGAAGAGGCCTTAAAAAGGAAGCAGCAAGCTTCTAAAAAGGGTTACTATAATCCTGCTAAGAGAAGAAGAGGGGGCACAGAGGATGCAAGTGCAAGTGGTGGTAAGGAAAACCGAATGGGTGGGGGAACAAACTCATCTAAACAGGCTAATTTTGAATATAATAGGGTTAATGGAATCAACAAGGCTGACAGTGTGGGGGATATCTCCCCGGTTGAACTTCGGAATCTTCTTATGGAGAAAGCTAGAAAAGAAATTAGCAATAAACTCCGGGAAAATCAGTCAAATGCTGTTGATAAAACATTGAAGAAAGAGAGTGGAAATAACTTCTGTAAAGTAAACGATAAAGGAGAAAAAATCCTAAGAAATTCTGAAATGTGTGCTCAAGATAACACTGCCATCAAGTCGTTTGCAGGCTCTACAATTGCTAAAGGTAATAGAAAATTTCTAGAAACAACAGCTATAGATGTACCAGATTCTGACTTCCATGATTTTTACAAAGACCGAACTGAAGTATCTTTCACTGAAAACCAAGTATGGGCTGTATATGATAACGACGACGGGATGCCTCGATGTTATGCTATGATTCGTGGCATCATCTCCCTGAATCCATTCAAGATAAAGATCAGTTGGCTCAACCCAAACACCAACAGTAAACTGGACCCCATTAAATGGGTTGCTTCAGGATTTTCAAAAATATGTGGGGATTTCAGATTGAGCAGACCTGAAATCTGTAGCTCGCCCAACTTTTTCTCCCACAAGGTTAGATGGAGAACAGGTGCTGATGGGGCTATTTGTATATATCCCAGGAAAGGGGATGTTTGGGCCTTATACAGGAATTGGTCTCCTGACTGGGATGAGCTAACACCAGACGAGGTTATACACAAGTTTGATGTGGTTGAAGTACTTGAGGATTTTATTGAAGGGCATGGCATAGATGTTATCCCACTGCTCAAAGTGGCTGGATTCAGGACGGTATTTCACCACCACTTAGATCCAACAGAAATCAGGATCATTCCGATGGAAGAGATGTTTCGATTCTCTCATCAAATACCTTCATATGTACTCACTGGTCAAGAAGCTCCAGATGCTCCAAAGGGTTGCAGGGTGTTGGACCCAGCTGCTACTCCAATAGAGTTTCTTCAGCTAATAGAAGTTGTGAAGGAGGAAGAAGACCTGGCAGACAAAGATGAAACTGATGTCAAAGAACTAAGTGATAACATGAAAAAAGATAGAAATGAGGAAATGATCGACTATATGGGAAAAATTGAGGAAGAAAAGGAGGGGAAGGATGAAGACATGCAGGAAGTAGATACAAGTGAAAACATGACAAAAGCTAATAATGAGGAAATGATCAATGATGTGGGGAAACATGGGGAAGGAAAGCAGGGAAAGGACAAAGATATGCAGTCAGTAGAAACTTTGGAAGAGGACAGAGAGAAACAAGATATGCAGTAGCTTGTAGCGGCGAAGGAATGTAGCATGCTAGATGTGATGAACTTTTGGAATCTCTGGCTCGTGCAAGGATGAACAATACTAGAAAGCCAGAATTAATTTGACAAAACAGGATCCAGATAGAGTTGACATTGTGATTAGTTATTATACAAAGGTAAATTTTTGTCAAATTTTTTCTAGCTATTATATGTTATTTGCTGTCACAAATTCAGGGATTTCACTTCTTTTCTAACATTTCTATAGCTCGTACTCATACACCTATTTAAATTTTTAGGGTCTTACTCAATTTTGTTTTTGTAAATCAGAGTAGTGGTATGTTCTTCAACTGCTGTCTATAAGTTTGTAAGATATTTAGCTCCGTTCAAAATTAATACAGGCCTTACAAATTGATTCCAGTTTCTCAAATCATGTTTTTTTGAATCAGGATCTAAATGTTGTGTTACCCTGATTTCTCTCATTTAATACGTGCTGCGTCTAATATGCGTATTTAGGGCATGGTGCATCAAACAACATCTTTTATGCAGATTATAGGATCTTCATCTTCTCTCTACTAATTAAAAAATTACTTAAAATATCGGCTAGTTATTACTTAGCGTGACTTTAAACCTATCTAAATACCATATTCTTCACTGCATATCAATTTCAAGCATACTGGGTTTTATGAAGTACTATATATAATTATTATATATGGATCTCGTTGTAGGCTTTAAAGTGAAGTAAATTTTTAGGTTTAGCGTAATAGCAATGTCAAAAAATTGGTAACTTGACAAGTTTTTGTCTAAAGTGTTAAGAGATTTGATAAGTCATTTACTAGATATGTTTCCTGCCTAAGATTTTGTACTATCTTTGCTTTTTTATATATTAGATTTTGAAAACAAATTTACGGAAATTAAAAAGAACAGTTGTTTTGTTAAGGACATTACATTTGATAAATATATTATTTTTTGAAAGTTACATGTAAAAGGAAAAAAAATGCTTTTTATACTTTTGTTCTTTGTTTGGAAATTCGTATTTAGTTTTAATACTTTAAATTTTGGAATACGTGATTTCAAATATTTTCATAATTAAACTTAACATTTAAAAACGGGCGCATATATATATATATATATATATATATATATATATATATATATATATATATATATATATATATATTCATGCTAATATCATCATTTTTGTTAACTAATTAAATAATACTGAATTGTTTATATCTTGTTCCATTCTTCATAGAGAATTTATAAAATATCCCACTTTTAAGCAAAATGGACAATATAATAATAATTTTAAAGATTTTTTTATTAGAAATCTTTTACTTATTTTTCTATTTATCTTTTTCTTTCCCATGACATTTCTTTTACATGTGTTTTTTCACCCCCTTCCTATCCTTCTCCCTACTCAAGACGAATACATTTTCAAGAAAATATACCATCAATTTCTTCATTTTATATTAAAGTTTACAAATATTTTGGTCTTTAACTTTATTTGTATAAATTTATTCTTGGTTGTTTCTTATTTTGTTAAGAAAGACCCACACTTTTAAGTCTATTATCGTATTTTTAGATGTTAATGTTCAGTTCCTCGTAAAGTTACATAATTTGAATTTTTGAACATGAATTTGTGAATGTTATTCATGAGATAAAGAAAAAAGAGACCACCATCTAGACCTCTAAACTTGTTTCGTCCAAAAGACTTAGAGCTATTCCCTTGAAGAGATGAATTTGAGGGAGAGAGTAAATGAATTTGAGTGGATATAAGAGTAAATTGTGTATTATCTTTTTAAAGGGGTTTAGAGGTGATTCTTAGTGAATTTGGAAGTAAAGTTTTTGAGTGATTTAATTAATATGATAAATTAAAAAATGTCTTAATAGATATAAAAGATATATTAGCATATTGCCCTTTATTTAATAAGTAATATAAATTAATATTTTTATGAGTTACGATTATTTTATTTCTTTTATTACTAAAATTGAAAAAAATAAATTATAAACACTACGTTCAGCCTCCTCAAACCCCTGCACTGGCATCCTCCACCACATCCTGAAAAAAAAAAAAAACACGTTCAGTCACAAGCCAATAAGCAGATTAAATCTAATGAATGAAGAACATATCCATTGCATAGGGATCAAATCTACACACAAGGGATCAAATCCCTTTCTCTCCAACTTCACTAGATCTATTCCAAACAATCATGAGATTGGATTTATCTGCTACAAGTAACATGTTGGAAATAAAGCATGACCTAGGGCAAAATATAGTCTTTTCTTCGTGTTGTGTTCCTTTGAGGTTGAGTGGTTTAACGACGATGGATTGTTAAGTTCTTTATCTATTCGCTTGCAAGGTTTTGAGAGGAAGGTATAACAATGATATGCGGGATGCACTAGAATGGTAATCTCGCCACTGATGCGCAGATTTGAGTAGATTGACGAGGTTAATAACAATTTTACTCTCTCCTCTCTCACGTGCATTGCAAAGTTGGAACTCATCCACTCATGGTGTGTGCGAGGTCAACGTGGAAAGATGGGTGTACAAGGGATCCGATCCCACTGCAATGTAAGGGATCCATGTGAAGAGAGGAAATGAGAGATTTGATCCCGACTCTATCGGATCTATGCTACTTTGTGAGGGATTCAATCCCACTTGAATGGATTGGATATGGGCTTCGATCCATGTGTCATGGAGCATATCTATATGCTTGGTTAACTATATATATGTATGTATGTATGTACACACATATTTTTTTTCTTTGTAGTATTTTTTTTCTTCAAATTTAATGGTTAAAAAAAATTATGAAATAAAAATTTATTCATACAAATATCAATTTATACTTCTTATTAAACTAAGGACAAAATGATAATCTTATCAATACTTCTATTAAAACATATTTTTTAATTTATCACATCAATCAAATCTCTCACAAACTTTCACAAAAATTACTTCCAAATTTACTCACAATCATCTCTAAATCCATTAAAAAAACAACACATAATTCACTCTTAAATCAACTCAAACCCATCCACTCACTCTCTTTTGAATACTCTCCCCCAAGTGAACACAACCTCAGTCATGCTCTCAAATCTGCTGGTATTGCACGAAATTACAAAAGTGATAAATCCCAAAAATCCTACAAATCGCGACTTTCGAGTTCACCCTTCGAACGAACATGAAAATCACCTACCAATTCATCTTTTCTTTTCCTTTCAAACAGAAAATGATCGCAAACAAACATAACGTTAGTTTTGATCTATGTGGACTAGAGAAAAAAATTAGGGTAATTTTTATTTTATTTTAAAAGTTTATAAGACTAAAATACCTATAAAAATTCTGAGCCGAAATTAGGATGAAGCTTCTTTTTAACATGAAAAAAAAAATAATAAATCAAAAACCTGAAAATTGATTTGAAATTAACAAGGTAAAATAACGTTTCCCTGTCATCTTCACTTTGCATACACATTACGAAAATACACAACTTCATATATTCTTCTCTCATCAACAACTTTTTTATAAAAAATAGCTTTCACCTCAATAGTTTCATTCCATGTAATTTAAGAGTGGATGTTAAGAAAAATTTAAATGTTTTTTCCTTTTTCAATTTTTAAGAAATTTTTTAAAGAAAAAACCGTGAAATAATTTAACATCCAACTCAAACCAATAATAATATGTTATATTTTAATTTAGGTAAAAAAAATAAACAAACAAAGATTTTAATCAATTTAATAAAAACAATGTAAAACAACTAAAATATAGACCCAAACATCACATAAGATCATCTCTTTCCATGCTTGATATACTAAGTGTAAGCCCCTTTTTCTGTCCCAAAAAGGGTTGGGCCTGGCCTTTCGTAGGCCCAAGGTCAGCCCTTCTGAAGGACCCCAATACCCTGCCAGCCCCCTCACATTCTCACTTACCTCTGTTTCAGAAAAACAATTTCCTCTCACCTCTCTCTATGACAACAAAAGCTCTGCTAGGGCATAGAGAAAACTCCATCTTCGAGCTAGTTCAGTCGTCCTCTTCCGGTAAGTTACTCCTCGGACCTGTAGTGGCCTTTTTCCTTCTCCTTTTCTAGTTGAGTGTTCTGTTGTGTTTAAGACTCATTTACTCACTCTAGTTTGGGTCGTGGGGTTTTGCTTCAGTTCACCATCCTAGTCTGTGGAGCCGTCGTGCCTAAGTCGTGCTCTTTAAGTTGTTGTCCCTTTTCTTGCATCAAAAAGGTAAGGGAAGCTAGTCTTTTTTGTTCGTAAAATTTTAGTGGTTTTCCATATATTTGTGCTCTATTTCGTGAATGGGATGATTTAAAAATGTTGTGCTTGTATGTGAATGAACTGTTTGGTGGATGTTATTTGTTTGTGGTGCTGCATGTGTGAAATAGTGGGGGAGAACTGGTATTCTCGCCTAAACGAGCTCGTCTCGCTCAGGCGAGAATAGCAGAGAGCTCGCCCTGGTGCTGCTCGAGCATCTCGCTCAGGCGACCAAAGCTTGTTTTGAGCAACGCGTTGTCTTGCTCAGGCGAGAATGGCTCGCCCAAGCGAGTACTCGAGGAAAGCCAATGTACTATGTTTGCCTCCTCGTTTAGGCGAGGGGTTTTATATTTTTGGGCGAATGACAATCTCGCCCAGGTGAGCTGGACTCGCCCAAGCGAGGGCTCGCAGAGTGCCACTGTTCCAGGCCTCGCCTAGGCGAGAAGGCCTAGCTTAAGCGAGACAGTTGCTGTAGCTTAGGCGAGGGCTTCTAGCCCAGGCGAGAATAGTGCAGATTTATGTTTTTGGATTCGTGTTTACCTTGGGTGTGGCTAATTATCTCGAACATGCAAGATTAAGGTGTGATTGCATGAGTTGTATGAGTTGTATGCATTGAAATCTGTATGGGAGCATGAGTAATATATGAAATTTTGTTTGGTTGGTTGAGAATGTGCATGAGAAATTAATGTTGAGATAACAAGTGGTGGTTATGAGTTACGAAACATGAAATTGGTGTGAGATAGGCGTAATTCCATGAGTCTCGTGGGGAGACTTTATGGTGGCGTGTAGTGTGTATATTAAGATATGGATTCAAGTAAGGACCGCATCCCGAAATTCTAAAGGGTCAGTGAGTCTCATGTAGAGCAAACTGACCCAAGTGGTGAGAGTAGCGGGAGGCCCTTCTATGACCTTGTGTGTGGTAGGGTGAAACCCATTGGCAATGGCTCTGGAGAGCAGTAGAGGCCACCACAAGTGCAAGCGTCCAGTGAATCCGATCTTAGTATATTTATCTGGATAATTGAGTCATAGTGTCCTGCTTGTTTGCTATAACATGATTCTCTGTGCCTGTTGTGTTGCATGTTAAGGAATGTTTAAGTACTTGTCCGTTATATCATGATAAGATTAAATTGCACTAGCTTACCCTTGCATTTCTGTTTATGTTCCTGTTGTATTTTCTCTTTTGCGATGATCACCCTTGGTGGGAGCAGATGGAGGAAATTCTGGGAGTAGGCCTGGTGGTGGCAGTGGCGCAACTTAGCGGATCTGTTTGTGTGCCTCTCAGGAGCATTCTATGGTCCTAGTGCCTATTGTAATCCCTTGCTCTAGGAGCTTTTCTTTTGTTTAACTGTGAACTTTGTTGTTTCTGTTTTGACTATGACGTAGTTATATGCCTAGAACCCCTTTTGAGTACATTCTTGAATGACTGTAACAGTTGGGTTTCTTATGTATGTTGTTCCAAATCTGACTGCTCTTTATTATGACTGTGTGATGTTTTATTTAGTAGATTTTGTCTATTCAAATGGGATGTCACACTAAGAACATGTTGCGATTATTTTCTTTATTTCATTAGGATATGAATGAAGTGGTATATAGGTAAAGGACTTTTTTTTAATAAAATATTATTAGAATAAGTAACTAAATAATAAAATTCATAGAATCTTATATTCAAATCCATATAAAACATATTCATACAAAATATATTCATTAAGTAGTTCATATCCTTGTTATGGATTATAACTATGTATAACAAAGTTGTTCAAACCACATAAATCATAAAATTTTAAGTTTTCTTTTAAATTTGGTGAGAAGTTTTTTTACCCATTAAGTAGTTTTTAGCACAATTAATTTATATTTTTGTTCGATGAATTTCGCTTAAATAATTCCCTAGATTTTTTTTTAACATTGTCTTAAATGCACAAAATGATTTTAGATCCACCAAATGGATTTTTGTAAGAATTTGTAGTACAAAACTTTTCATTTTCACAAGATAAATCTCTACAGCATCTTCAATTTAAAATCAAAATAAAATTTTATTAAATCTCAAACCGAAATAAAATTCAATTTTTTCAACATATTTCAATTTCTCATATTCTCCTATCAATCAACTATTTTAATTCACTTTAAATTAAAAATTTCATACCCACACTCTAACATAAAAGTATCAATTCTAGTTATTTTACAAAAATTATCGTTCCAAATCAACTAGTTTCACAAATTTAATTTCAAACAAAGCTACCTATTTTCTGTTCAATTCATAAAACAAAATTCAATAAATTACATGATATCACTTGTTAAGAAAAACTCAACAAGTTATGTATGTATTGAGCAAGATCAAATCCCATTTACATTTAATGATTTCTTCGCAAAATATACTTCTTAAATTCATCTTTAACTTTTAAATTTTTAAAATAAAAACGAGATTGACTTCTCATATATTGCGATAACTTGCAAACTTAAGAACTAGGGTTGAAATGAAAATGTTAAAATAAAACACTATCAAATCCCTTTATTAGTGAGACTAAACTAACTAACACATTATATTTTCATTAAACTTTCCAGAATTTTAATACATAAAATACTTTTTTATACTATTTGCACTAGTTGACTACTCATTTTAAGTATATTTTGATCGTTAGAAATATTAAGTTTTAAATCTGTAAAAAAAAAATTGAAAAAAAAAATACTAGAGGTAAAGTGTATATAAAATTTTGTTTAAGTGTCAAATCTTTTAATTTTCTTCATGCCCGTGAATGATTTTCGAAAATCAAAACTCATTTTATGGATATTTTGGTCATTAGAAATGTTAATTTTTAAATTTGTAAAAAAAATTTAAAAAAATAAAATTGTGGAAGAAAAGTGTATATGAAAATTTGATAATGTCAAAATAGGAATATTTTTTAATTTTCTTCGTGCCCGTGAATGATTTTCGAAAATGAAAATAAATGTTCACCCTAACCAAAAAGGGTTAACCATATAAATTGGTGCTTATAGTTGTAATAAATTTTTATTTTGATTTTTAAATATAACAAATTATTAAAGGGTTAAATATGGTCTATGTTCCTCAAGTTTTACTTAAATTTGAAATTAGTTTTTTTTTCAAAATATTTAACTAATTTAGTCTTTTATTTCTTAAAATATCTGAATTTAGTTATTTTAACTAAATTTTATTAAGTTTATTTAACGTTTCAAGCGTATTTCATAATAGTATTTGAATGATTTACATTTGACACATTTTCACTTCAATATTAATTCAAATATTATAATATAATACATTTAAAATATCAAATAAAATTATCAAAATTTAATAACTAAATTAAATTCACATATTTCTAAATATAAAGAACTAAATTAATACAAAATTTTAAAAACAACTAAATTAATATAAAATTTATAAAAGTAACCGATTCAAAAATATATTTAATCCATTAATAAATTTATCCATAACGTATCAAGTGTGACAGTGTCACCAACTCGTGTTTTTTAAGTATTTGATGTTCTTCGTCTGAAGAAAAAATTGCAAATGAAGCGAAACCTGAACGAACATGTGTTGGAAACACTGAGCAAGTGCAATCATCTGAACCATCTGAAGCAACTTCAGGGTTACCTCACCGCTCTCGGCCATGCCCACACCCACTTCTACGCCTTCAAGCTTATTCGCTTCTGCGCCCTCACTCTCTCTGACCTCTCCTATGCACGCCTCATCTTCCACCACCACCCATCCCCCAACACCCACCTCTTCACCGCAATCATCACCGCCTACGCCGCCCACCCCGCCAACTACCCCTCCGTCCTCATCCTCTTCCGCCGCATGCTCCGCTCCCAGACCACGCGGCCCAACCAATTTATCTTCCCCCACGCGCTCAAAGCATGTCCGGACTCATGCGCTGTTGACTCCCTGCATGCCCAGATCGTTAAATCCGGGTTTCTCTTCTACCCTGTTGTGCAAACGGCGCTTGTTGACTCTTACTCCAAGATTTCCGGTGGTTTGCCGGATGCAAAGAAAGTGTTTGATGAAATGTCTGAGAGAAATGTGGTGTCTTTTACCGTTATGGTTTCTGGGTTTGCTAGGGTGGGGGATGTCGAGAGTGCGGTGAGGGTGTTTGACGAGATGCCCGAGAGGGATGTACCGTCGTGGAATGCTCTCATTTCCGGGTGCGCTCAGAATGGGGCTTTCACTCAGGGGATTGAGTTGTTTAGGAGAATGGTTTGGGAGCGTAATATGCCGAATGGGGTTACTGTGGTTTGTGCACTTTCGGCTTGCGGCCACACGGGGATGCTCCAGCTTGGGAGATGGATACATGGTTATGTGTACAAGAATGGGTTTGTATTTGACTCGTTTGTCTCGAATGCGCTTGTTGATATGTATGGGAAATGTGGAAGCCTTGGGAAAGCAAGGAAGGTTTTTGGGATGAATCCGGAGAAGGGGTTGACTTCATGGAACTCGATGATTAACTGCTTTGCGTTGCACGGGCAGAGTGAGAGTGCAATTGCCATTTTTGAGCAAATGGTGGGGTCTGGTGGTGGCGTGAGACCGGATGAGGTCACCTTCATTGGTTTGTTGAATGCTTGTACTCATGGTGGATTGGTTGAGCAGGGTTATAGGTATTTTGAGATGATGGGTCGTGAATATGGGATAGAGCCGAGGATCGAGCACTACGGGTGTTTGATAGACCTTCTTGGTCGAGCAGGGAGGTTTGATGAGGCAATGGAAGTTGTCAATGGTATGAGCATGGAACCAGATGAGGTTGTTTGGGGTTCTTTGCTTAATGGATGTAAGGTGCACGGCCGGACTGATTTGGCTGAATTTGCGGCCAAAAAACTGCTTGAAATAGATCCACACAATGGAGGTTACGGTATAATGTTGGCCAATGTATACGGGGAGTTGGGACAGTGGGATGAAGTGAGGAATTTGAGGAGAACACTGAAGCAGCAAAAGTCTTATAAAGTTCCAGGGTGCAGCTGGATTGAGGTCGATGACCAGGTTCATCAGTTCTATTCTCTTGACAAATCGAATCCAAAGATAGAAGAGTTGTACGGGCTCTTGGAAAGTCTAGTTGGTTTTAAAAATGAAGTCGTGGTTGATCTGTAGTCCGTGACCTGAAACTGTTTTGAATTCACCATACATTTGGAGGATTAAACAGAAGACGAAGAATCAATGTACTTCAGTAAATAGAAACCCAATTTTTTGACAAAAGACAGTGCTGACCTTGCAACTGATTCCTGGTACATACAGTCACATCACATGACCAAGGATTTTTCTAGGGACACCAAATTTTTTTCGACGTAATTATTCGCTTGTGTCCTTGCAACTCCGAAGTTTATCAAGAACAGAGAAACAGAGGAAAAGAACGGCCATGATTTTATTTATTTTGGTTTGACCACTGTATCATATCAGCATGCTTTCTAAACCTAGTCCAGTTTTTTATTCCTGGGCTGTTTTTTTGGCAACGTAAACTACAGATGGAAGACATACTCACAATCTTTGAATTTCGTTTCTCTGAAAGATGTAATTGAAGGATGCTTTAGTATATCTGATTCTCATGCAAACATGACAAAATTCTTCAGCCACATTATACAACCAAAGGTTTGCAGTTTACACCGTGTAAATGCTATTGAATGCTAGAATATTTATTTTGCACACCATGTAATGACATAATCTGTGTCATATCTGTTTTAAGTATGTCTCACATTGTCTTGATGGAAGCGAAGATTTTAAAAGCTTTAATAAATGGATAACATTCCCCACTAACGGAGCCCATAGTACTTTGTTACGTGTTTTCTTTTATTAATGTGCTCCATGATTGTGTTATTCCCTTACTACTTTATTTAATAATCAAAGGCTAAAATTTGAGTTAGACCACAAAATAAAATCAACCAGCTAATCAGACAAGACCAGTGTTACATGATAACAACCAAAGATCTTTGCGGAACTCTTTTATCCACAAAATCCTTGCCCAGAGTACATACCCCTTTTTATTGATCATTAATTGGCACACAAAAAGTCCACTGGAGTATAGTTATTATCATTTATTAATAATTCAAATATCTTGCTTGCGTTCATCATCCCCTCCAATGTTAACCACCCTTGAAGCTTTGGTCTTTTCAGGTGACAACTTGGCCATGGTGAGAGTAAGCACTCCATTCTCTAACCTAGCCCTGAGAGAATCAAAATCTACATTCTCTGGTAACTTGAACTGCCTCCAGAATTTGCCGTAAGATCTCTCCATTCTATGCCAGTGATCCCCTTCCTTCTCCTCCTCCTTCTTCCTTTCTCCACTCACTTTCAGCTCTGCATCCCCCTCCACTTCTATCTTTATGTCATCTTTCTTCAACCCTGGCACATCTATCATTATAACATGTCCCTGTGGTGTCTCCTTCCAATCTACTCTTGCAGGTGACACAGCCATGGAAGCCTGATCTTTGCCAACCCCAAATGGGATTTGCTCTAACGCACGAAATGGATCAAGTAAACGATCAGACAATATGTCAGCCAAGAGTGCATCAGGACGATCTGTAAACGGTTGCATAAACCCTTTTGCCTTGGATGGAAAACCAGCAAGAACAAGCAAGATCAGTGGTACTAGTACTAATTTTCTCATCTTTGTTTTGAGATGTGTATGTGCCTTCTGTTTGGAAAATTGAGAAGCAGATTGTGTTTGATTTTGGTTATATCTGAAGTTTGTCTTGAAACTTTATATATACTAATCAAGTTTTACCAAGTCATCTTATTCTTTTCCCTTTATTTATGGGTTTCCATTAGATTTAAGAGTTACCCATAGTTTTCTTATTTATTTTAATTATTTAATGTATTTAATGAAGCCTGTCTAAAGGCTTTTACGTATATTCCGTAACACCAGAAATAATGATTTATTAAATCATGTTTTAAGAAGTTCTATTCCTTATTTCATGCTTTTGATTGACTGTAAATTTTATTCGAGTATTGTAATGTCCCATTGGTATCAGAGCTGATTAGATGTCACATTAATTGCTATTGTAAGCTTAGAGAGTGAGTATAAAAAGTTATAGCAGAAAAAAAAAATATAGAGTGAGAAACAAGAGTGTTGGTAGTGATAAAACATATATTATAAGAGGGAGTTATGATAATAAATTATAATATTATATGGTGAGATTCTAACTAAATGAAAAACTTTATTATAAATATAAGGAGTTGTGAATAACTTCACATTTAAAGACTCAAAATTTAAAACTTCGTTCACTAGGATTTACTAGATGAAGCTAATGAAGAAAATCAAAGGAAAGATAACTTGATACTATCGCGAATCTAACAAGGAGTAGATTATTTTATTTTCGGTAAAACTGTGAATTGCAAAATTGTTAAAAATGTGTAGAACACTTTAAAATGAGAAGACACCAAAATCGAAGTTGCAATTTTTGCAGAGATTATGACAAATGTGAGATGTCAAACTTAGAAAGCATTGAACATTATTTCACTTGTATTATTGGTCTCATAAAGAAGAGGTACGCAACAGAAAGGTAGTAGAGAAAACTTTGCGTACCTTCTCAATTTAATATGTTTTTTTATCAACAAAAAATAAATTAATAAAAAGCATTTAGGATGCTTAAACCTTTTACAAACAAATATAAACTTTTGTCCTATATTATTAAACAATACTTATATGGACACCTTCTCAATTTAATATGATCATATAATGAATATGATAATAAATTTTCACAATATATACTAAAACAAAAAAAGATAAATGAAAAAGCTCTGAATAAGAGATTGTGTCAATTTTAGAGGAAAAGAATGTAGTAATTTCAATTAATGGAAAACAACAATTTAAGTCCATACGTAACATTTCAATTTTCCCCTTTTCTGAGGTTTATAACTAACATGAATATACTTATTAATTTCATAATTAAAAATAAGATTTATCATTAATTTATTTGAACCTCAATGAAAATCATTATTTTACAACTATAAATTTTATTAAAAAGAAAAAATATAAGACTAAAAGACTATCTCAAATATCTTTCAATATTGATTACTCTTATTAGTGTTATACATCTTCCTTAATATCTGTACGATCATTAACTTCCGTGGTACATGATCATCGTAAGTGAAAGTCAGTCATACCCACAAAGTAGAAGGATGACCTAATAAACAAGTAAAAACCTCAATTTTGAAAATAAACTCAAAAAGTGTTTAAAATCCCAAACATATGAAAAATAATAACTATTTTCAAAATCATTTTCTTTGTTAAATTTAAAATATAGGGAAGTTCACCAAGTTAGACTCCTAGGAAAAAAAATCACAAATAAACAACATAAAAACTGTCTTTCCTAGCCAAAGTCTTTCTAAGATCATTTTCACACATTTCAACACTTATTACAAAATTTAGATAACTAAAATCAACTACAAATAATTTTTAAAACACAACAAAGTCTTGAGTCATAGAATTCTCAGTCTAGAGACATTTATCTTTTGACCTTAAAACCCAAAATCCAAGTATCAAATATCAGTCAATTGATTTTTATGTCTAGATATATATATATATATATATATATATATATATATATATATATATCCATCCTCTGACATTAACACTCCAAAGACCCTCACAAACAAACATTAGTCAAAGAGTTTCCATTCTAGAGAAGTTCGTCCTTTAATCTTGACACTTAAGAACATCAAAGATCAATGAATAGAGTTCTCTATCTAGAGAGATTTGTCCTTTAACTTTGACACTTTAAAGACTCTCGCAAATAAGTCTCAGTTCATAGAGTTATTAATCTAAAGACATTTGTGCTATAACCTCGACACTCAAGGACTAAATATCAAACACCAATCAATAGAGTTATCACTAGTGCAGAATGGGGTTTTTAACTCGCCTTATAGGCTTCGGTTACTGCGGGACCGAAGCCTATAAGGAGGCGGTGGCATTTTTGAAATTTTTCTCAGCATTCTGCCTCGGGTCCCAAACTAACCGAAGCATATAACCCATCTGTGTCACCCAGATTTACAAAACTGCCACTGACAGCGCACGCTTTGGCCTCGGGTGACAGAAAAACGAGGCCTATAACAGAGATTTGGCCTCGGGTGGCGAAGAACCGGGGCCTATACACTTCCATTTGGCCTCGGGTGATTGACAACCGGTGCCAAAATGCGTGCCCTTTTTTCTTCTTCTTCTTCCCCGCCGCAGTCTCCATTTCTCTAAACAACTCCATTTCTCTCTTCTCTCTCCCTGCAACCTAGCCAGCCCTTTTTTTCTTTTTCTCCTTCCCCGTCGCAGTCTCCATTTCTCTCTTCTCTCTCCCTGCAACCTACCCCTCCACCGTCTGGTTCGCTGGTTCGTTGCCGCCGCTGGGTCGTTGTCGCCGCTGGGTCGCTGCCGCCGCTGGTTCGCTGCACCTCCATTTCCTCGCCGCTGGGTCGTTGCCGCCGCTGGGTCGCTGCACCTCTATTTCCTCGCCGCTGGGTCGCTGCCGCCGCTGTTCGCTGCAACCGCTGGTTCACTGCAACTCCATTTCCTCCACCTCCATTTCCTGATTCCTTGATTAAATTTTATATGTAGTTTTTAGGGTTTGTTGAAAAGGGTGGCTGAAATGCAAAGTGGAAGAGGGGCTGAAACCAGATCTGGAAGTGGATGGTAATGAGGATGATACCACAGAGGGGTTCTTCCAACTGCAGTGGTGCTCGAACGACTTACCACAACTGCAGTGGTGGTCCAAAAAAATGTCCCCTATGGCCTCGGTTCTTATGTTACCCGAGACAGAAAAAGCGTTTTATGGTTCCGGTTAACACTTGAGGCCAAAAGTCATACCTTTTGGCCTCACCCCAATATGCCTCGGTTCTAAAACCGAGACAGAATAACAAAAACAACCGGGGCCAAAAGCCCATTCTGCACTGGTGTCAGGTAAAGATGAGAAATGAGTACAATACGTAAAAAAAACTCAAAAAACAATGTAAAAAGAAAATACAAATTATCTTAACAATTTTATTTTATTATATTCAAATTTATATTGTACTATTTATTAACAATAAATATTGTACTTTATAAAAGAAATAAAAAAAGACCTAATTTAATTTTCATTAATTTTTGTATATTATTATTTAATTTAAAGTGATAATTATAATTTTAAAATTTTAAAAATTTTAAATATATATAATTTTGAAAAATTAAAAAAATTGGAGGGGACCGAGACGCTGCCTGTCCCATCGCGGCTCCGCCACTGCTCCCAAATCAATCATACCAAAATAACACAGCCTAAAGAAAATGTTCAATTTATAAGTTAACCGTTGCTAAAATTTGCTAATATATTTAGCGACCAGCTCCTAATATTTTCTATGTGCCTTCTTGTCCGTACGGTTGTGAAATAAGTAAATAACAATGTTTCTATAAAAATGTTTTCTTTAATCCTTCTTTTGACTCTCAATTCTCTGTGCTATTTCCTTCCAAAATATTTTGGTATTTATATATTTTGGGTATGTAGTATCTTAAATTATTATTGTATTGAGACTTATAATAATTGTGAAATATTAATCACTTAATTAGAAGCAATATAAACTCCCTATATTTGTTATCATATAAATATTCAATCCAAATTATAATATATGATATCATATCTACAAACTAACAAAAATCCATCCTTTTTCTTATTGAAGGGAAATACAACAACTATATAATTTAGCTTTGAGCTTAATTATTTTGCAAACGATGCCAAATATACTTTCACTCTAGTCTAGGGATGGCAACAGGTCAGGTCGGGCACGAATAGTGTCTACCCGCAACCCGACCCGCCAAAAAAATTTGTCCACTACCCGCTCGGGTATCCACTTAAAAAATACCCGCGGATATTTTTAAAACTCGCGGGTACCTATGGATATCCGATACCCATAAATATTTAAAAAATATATATATTTTATAAATTTTTTAATATAAAATTATAAAAATAAAATATAAATTAAATTAAATTTTAATTATAATTAAATTTGACATAATAAAATATACTATTAATTTTAATTTTAATTAAATTTAACTTAATAAAATATAAATTAAATTTTAATTTTAATCTTTTGCGGGTAACGGGTACCCGCGGGTACAGATAGTATGATACCCATACCTGACCCGTTTATAAGCGGGTATTAAAATACCCGCTACCCGCGGGTAATAAATATCCGCGGATAGTAACTATCCGCCGCAGATTTTATCTGCGGATATCCACGGACGCGAGTATTTTTGTCATTCCTACTCTCATCTAATAACAATTTAGTTTTTTATTAGTACTCACAATTCAGAGGTTGATTAGTTTTTTCGAAAATCAATATAAAAAGTAAATAATTTAACATAGATAGTAATTTGTGATTGTATTTTGTGGATAACCATTACTAATTATATATAAAATCAGTTATTAACTTTACCTATGCCTAATTTTCACCAATAAAGCTTACATTTTTAGTTGGACTTCTTTTTATAATTTTAATTATTCTTGTATTCGTAGTATTGAAACGTTGTTTAGAGGATTGAAAACGGTACAACAATTATGTTTCACTCATTACTTGTTAGACACAATATTTCTCGTGATTTGAGTGATATTTTACACTGCATATTTATGTTTTAGGGGAACATCACTTTCACGATCGCCCTTATTTTTCTTCCCTATATATTAAAGAATAATTGTGGTTGTTCTATCTTCTTTTATTACTCCCGCTTCAATTGTGTAGTATGTACGTTTTTTTTTATTGAATATTATCTTTCTCAACATTGATTCTGTACTTTGTTCAATGTGTTTCGGCATGATAAACATTTTTGAGTTGGAAATATTATTCTTGCATTTCATAGCTTAAAATATATAGACTTTTGCACTTTAGATGCAATATTTGTTAGATTATTTTTTTCTTCCGTCAAAATGTTATACATTGACTCTTTGTTGCTTAAGTTTATTTTTATATATAAAATAAGGCCTTTACTTAAAATATTGTATATCGGATAAAAAAGACTTAAACAAGTTCGTTTCAACATGTTGTTTATACTACACTCAACTAAATCTATATCTGTAAGATGCTCATAGTTGTAGAAAAAAATAGGGTTAAATATGTTTTTGGTGTTTTAACTTTCATTAAATTTTGAAATTAGTCCATTTTAAAACTTTGGACCAATTTAATCATTCATCTTTCGAAATACGTGAATTTAGTTCTTTTGATCAAATCTCAAATTTTGGTAAATTTACTTATGTTTTATATGTATTTAAGGATTGTATTTGAGTTGTTTATACTATTTGACACATTTTTGCTTTAATGATACGTCAAATACTATTATGAAACACACTTGAAATGTCAAATAAATTTAACAAAATTTGATTAAAAGGATTAAATATACCTATTTTGAAAAATGATGGACTAAATTGATTCAAAATCTCAAAATAAATTAATTTAAATATTCGTAAGAGTGAAGGCAAAAAAACATATTTAACCCAAATAATTTAGAAAATAACTTTGTTGCTAGGAAAAGTAGGGTGCGGAGTATCCCACCAAAGCTCGAAGAGATAAAGAGAAAGATATTAGGAATGGCTATTTGCTTGTCTTGTCGTGACTCTAACATCTCTCATCTTCTAAACTTTAATTGGTTCACTTCATGGGAGGCCAAGTTGTCTGTAATTCCAGGGTATAGTGCTAACCAACCATTGTTTATATATATAATTAAATATCCAAAAATATCACGTGCAATAAATAAAAATATCTCTATATGTAGTGGTTGCATTGAATTATTTTAGAGGCACTTATTTGATTCCTCGGTTAAAAAAGTTACCCAAACTTCTCCAAAATAACAATGTATTAGTTGAACATGTTTATAGTATCTGCAGTTGTTTCTTGAGTCAGTTTAATCTTGTAAAAACATTGAGAATAAAAAATGTATATGATGGTTTTGAAGAGTAGAGAGGATATGGCCAAAACCGAAAGAAAATAATGTAGGAACAAAAACATAAAATATTGTTATTTGTGGATTGAATTGGATTGTGTAGCATTGTGGGGGAGAAGAACTTGACAAACACAGTATAGTGTTTTTAGTTGAATGTACATTTTTGCTGTGAGATGCGTGTTCTAGAGAAACATTTTATCCAAATTCTTTCTCTAGATTGACGCAAAGATGAAGAATTCAATGTTCAGCAGCAACTTTAAGCTATGAAAGAAAATACCATGTGTAGTGAAAAGAAACAGCACATAACATGTTCAAATCCTTTATGTAAGGTGTTGACAAAGCCAATTAGTCAAATAAAAGCAGTGTGTGATCAAATACTAATAATAATATTATAATAAATCTTCTGGTTTTATTCTATTTCTCCAGCTTTCTCACCAAGACTTACATTATGAGTGAAACAAAAGAACTTAAAAATTAAGAAGAAAAGTAAAATATATATATATATATATATATATATATATATATATATATATATATATATATATATAGAAGAACATGTTCTTTGGAATAAAGGAAATATAGAAGAAAAAAAATCTTATACAATAAGTAATACTACTAAAAAAACTTATATTTTCTGTCAATTTGGTTTTGAAATTTTTTCGTAAAAAATATTTACAAATTTTGTTGTGAAAAAAATTTGTAATAAATTACCATCTATTTTTCTGCAAAATATTTTATATAAAACACTTTTCGTAACAAATTTTGTAAGAAATACTTACAAATTTTATAATTTTTTAGAAAATAATGATCTATGAATGAATCATTTGCCAATTAAAATTTTAAAAAAATGATAGAAAAAAGTATTTTTTTAAAATTTTTTTAACAAATTTGCAAGAAAAATCTTATATAAAATGAGAATTTTTAATAGTGTAAAAATAAATAAATAGTATAAAAGAAAGTAAATACACCAGTTAAAAATAATTAAAATATTTATTGTTTTGATGCGTATGACAAATGGATAATAATAATAATAATGTAAGTACAATGTTAATAATAATATTGAAAATTACGACGAGTTATATAGCAATGATAAGAAAAACATATTTAGTAATGCAACAAATAATTAATTGTATCAAGATAAGATAAATAAAACATGAAGCTTGTATAGTCTACGATAACATGGACCTAAGAAAATTATCTCAGGAAAAAAAAATGAAAATCGTATTAAAAAGTATTAAGAAGCGTATTTCAGTTCATTGTGATGAAAAAATGCCATTAAATTTTTTAATTTGCTGTTTCGGGAGACCTTTTAGCATTTGAAGGAAGAAAATTGATGGAGTGTGATTTATTAACAAGTTCACTAATTTGAGATCAAAAGTAATTGCATAACATTAACATCGGCAGAAAAGGACGAAATAGTTAATACTGGATTGTCATCTTCATATCTGCTCTGATTCCTCTGTGATATGATAAGATAAGTGGTCCTTCATTAACTGTTTCCACTCCGACATATACTAAATCTCATACTTAATTTATTATCGTTATTATAACAATTCAGATCGTGATGGAACGATAAAAATAATTTAAAAAATATAGAAGAATTATCACCATAATTTATTACATAGAATTATAGGCTAATATAAATTACAACGAATTTTTTGGATTTTCTTTTAGAATATTATGATTAAAGGCCCATTAGCTAATTTGATTATTTATGGAAGAGATATTGAAATGCACATTTTCCATAGGTTGGAGTTTATTGAAAATTATAAACAAATTTGAGTCTCATACTGTATTTAATTATTTCATTCATTGTAATATAATTTTTAATAAAGTTTAACTAATGAGAATTGTATTGAAAATTTACGTTATCAACACTTGAAAACAAAAATCCTGAAATTAGAGCAATCATCATGGTTTTAGCCCATGCAAATAAATGGTGAAGGGGGCTTCTCCCTGAACCCCAAAGCATTTCTCCTGTACCCACAAAACTTTTTTTGTTTCCAATTTTACCCTTAAACGAAGAAAGAGAAAATACAGTAAAAAAAAAATTAACTGCACTGCACTCTTGCACCCAGTCAACACGAATCTGCTTTTGTTATAGGCTTCTGCACCTCCAAAAAATGCCAAAATGGATGACAGAATCCGCTTCAAGATTTTAAGAAACGGATTTCACTACTCGTTTTGCTTTTTTTTTTTCGTTTTTGTAAGAAACGGATTTCACAATCCGTTTTATATAAATTAAATTAAATTAAAAAATACTTAAACTTTAAATTGAAAAATTATTCATTTTATTATAACTTTTTTTATTTTATTTAAAGTATATGATTTTTAAATTTTAAATATATTTTTTAATTTTTGTTTTGTTTATTTATTATGTTTTCATATATTTTAATATATCTAAAAATAAAGTAATATATATATATATATATAATTTTTGAAAAATAAATATAATTATAAAAATAAATAAAACTAAATGATAATTAAACTTTAAATTAGATAAAAGAACGAAAATTTTAATTTTATTTTAAATATAATGCCTTTTGAATTTTAATTATTTTTTTAGTTTATTATTTTTTATTTTAATCATATTTACATATTTAATGTATATTTTAAAAATAAAATAATATATTAATATTTTTTAGCAAATATTTTAAAATAAATATATGAAACGGAAGTTGAAATTCGTTTCAAAAATTTAGAAATTTATAAAACGGATCTTAATATCCGTTTTAATTTTCTTTTAGATGACCATATGTGAATATTTCTGCATTGAAGGTTACACCAAATTCAACAGAACCATTAGGAGTGAAGGTGTTGAAGTCAAGAGGGATATTCCCTGAAGCATACTGGTATTGGATTGGTGTTGAAGTCAAGAAACCAAGCTTGAATCAATCTACATGAACTTGCTAGTGCAGTTGCAGTTTATTAACATAGGAAAACAAAACATTGAAGCTAGAACAGTGCTTACTTGCCACATCTTGAAAATATAGACAAACGAATTCCTTTTCATAAGTAGCGGGCAAGCTTGGATGGGTTGTGGTGGTGGAGGTTCAGGGAGGATGTGGAGAGTTTGGTGGTAATGGTGGAGGCGAAGAATTGTGCCCTCTGTCATCTTCATAAATTGCCATTGTTGGAGAGGTTGAGGAGGCGGAGGGCAGAGAGGGACGAGAGCGCCGGAGGGATGGGGCCGGAGAATTTATTGTTGGCGAGCGAGAGATTGGAGAGGAATGGAAGGTGAGCTATGTCGGCAGAGAGTCCCAAAGAGGCTGAGTCTGGTGAGGTTGAGAATGACGACGTGGAACTTGATAAAATGGATTTCAAATTCCGTTTCATACCTTTACGAGACGGATTACGTAAGCTGTTTCAAGAAAAAAATTAAAATATTTGGGAAACGGAAAACGAATTCCGTTTTATAAAATTGTGAAACGGATTCTATAATCCGTTTCAAAAAAAAAAATTCGAATTTTTTTGAAACGGATTACAGAATCCGTTTCATTATTTTATGAAACAGAATTCGTATTCCGTTTCCCAAAAAAGTTAAGCTAATATTAAGGGTATAATAGTAAATTTTGGAGATGCAGAAGAGGTTTTGGAGGTGCAGGGAGAAGCACCCAGACTTTATAGTTGGTGTTGCCTTTTAACAAGTGATACAATACAAACTAATTTAATCACAAAAATAACTGTAACTAAAGACCCTAAAGAACATGTTGGAGAAATAAAAATAACATTATATAAACTTACAAATTTATCATACACATTATTCAGTTTCACATGCTTGTGGATGGGTTTGTGATTCGGGTTCCCAAAACTTAAGAATAAGGAGTTTATATTTTTTTTTTCAAAATTTATTAAAATTTAGTTTTTTATTAAATAATTTTGTTCAACTGACACTCAAAATATTTTTTTTTTTAGTTTTCGCAGTATTTTATTTTTAAATTTTTGTTATTAATAGAATGATATTATTAAAATATGTCTTATGTTCTTCTGTTTATATTTGTAGTTCAACTCACTTATTTCTTTTCTTAAAATAAGGTTATTGAGGAGTCAAAGTAAATTAGGGAAGGAAATATAACTTAATCAACATGCTAGAGATTAGAAGACAGAAATAATAATGACGTTATAATGGTAAATTATATAAAAAATAAAGTAAAAATAAAAATACTTTCAGTATTCCACAAAATGATTTTTTTATAAGTAAAGATGACTTATAGTAAATACACAAAATTAAATTAAATCTTTTAAATTCTCGTTAAACTCGCGAAATTTTTAATTCGTTACTAATCCGCAAACAACATTCTAGACTGAAGAGTGATTTAAATACAACCAAATGAAAATTAAATTTCTTTTTAATTTGATGGATTAATAAAAAGCATTAGTTGATTATAAAATTTTCAATTTCTTCACAATGTAATGTCGCAATTATAATCAACATATGCTATAAAGCCTTAATTTACTGTCTTAGTATTTATTTCAAGACCTTCAATTTAAAGAAGAAAAAAATAAAACTACTAACATTTAATTGATGTTCACTATAACTTAAATTTATTTGAAGATTAAAGTAATCTTTTTAACTGATTTCCTTTCCAGATTTTCTATTATTGCAATTAAAAAAAATGTTCAATGTCATTCCTAATCTTAAAATCCTCTAAAAGCTAGTTATAAATTAAATAAGATAAATTGAGTTGGTATTACGTAAAATAATCAAAACTAAAATAATTATTTTTGTATAAGAACATTAAAAAAAAAAAACATTAATTTCTAACTAAATGTGTGACTCGTATAGTTGAACTCTCATAAGCATATTACATATTTATAATAGAATTTAGTTTAAACTTTCATATATATATATATATATATATATATATATATATATATATATATATATATATATTAATAATAAAATTTAGTTTAAACTTCCACATATTTTCGTGAAGGAAATAATTATAAAAATAAATTGTTAAATTTGGGTGTGAAAAAAATAGTCATACAGGTATGTTAGTTTGATTTATTTCTTTTTCTTTTTCGGTCATTTATCTATATATTTAATGAAGTGTATGTCTTTTTATAATAGGTATCTAATCAATTTATAACTAATTTAGACATGAAATTTTTTGGTAGTTAAAATATTGGTGGCTAATGTTAGATCCCAATTCACAAACAAATTATAATATTTTATTTATAATAAAAATTATTTTAAATATTAATAATTTTTAATTTATAAATTGATATTTAAATTTGTTGTTATAGTGACTAATTATTTTTGGTCTTTAAAATTGGTTACTATTTAAGCATTTTCTTATAGTGTTTGATAATGTACAATTTTGATTTAATTTTTTTTTTTGTAATTTTATTATATCAGTTTTTAGTTACTCATCATTTTAGTTTTTTAAATTTATTTTGGTGTAATTGGATTTTAATTTTAATTACATATATTTTTTTATTTCTAATTTAATTGTATGTTTTTTTAATCATGAGTGTTTTATAAATAAAACATGAGTCAAACTCTGAGGAGAAATTAATACCATCATCAGTCCAAACGAGGATCCATTGGAGGGCAAGTTTGGTGCCAGCAATCGCAATAATTCCAGCTCTAATAGTGTATATTTAAGTTGTTGCAGTTAAAAAGCTCGTAGTTGGACCTTGGTCTACTCATCCCTTCTGTCGGCAATGCACTCCTGACCTTAACTGGTCGGGTCGTGCTAACACATGGCCAAGTTTAGCGGTGTGGCACGACTTAGCTAGATGGCTTGGTGGGAAGTTTTGTAAAGAATTGAAATTCATGATTTTTGAGATGTGAAGGTTGGAATGGCCTACAAATGTCTTCAAATGAATACCATAAAATTCTTGATGCACGAAAGTTTTGAGTTCGGTGGATTTTGCACATGGCCAAGTTTGGCGATGTGGCACGGCATAGCTAGATTGCTTGGTGGGGAGTTTTGTGAAAAAATAAAATTTGTGGTTTTTGAGATGTGAAGGTTGGAATGACCTCCAAATGCCCCCAAATGAATATCATGAAAGTCTTGGTGCATAAAAGTTTTGAGTTCGGTGGGTTTTGCACATGGCCAAGTTTGGCGGTGTGGCACGGCATAGCTAGATGACTTGGTGGGGAGTTTTGTGAAAAAAATGAAATTGGTAGTTTTTGAGATATGAGGGTTGGAATGGCATCCAAATGTCTCCAAATGAATACCATGAAAATCTTAAGAAGATGGGATAATTAAGTTTTTTTTTTTTTTCTTGTAAGATACTTTCTCAACCATCATTGAGCATTCTAACCATTTTGTTACAGTGATTCAATATATATTTAAAACAGAAAATTGAATAAAGTTGTAAGTAATTAAAAAATAAAGAATCAAAATCGCATAAGAGAATAAATTTAGGGACGAAATCTACAGATAATAACAAATTAAAGAACTAAGATTTGAGAAATAAATTTAGAGGCCTAAATTGCAGATATATAAAATATAAAGACAAAAATCAATTAAGTCAAATTATTACCATGGTCATTTAAAATGTTACAATTTTTTTTTTTTGATATAAACAAACATAAATACTATGACATTTTTTATAATTAGCATGTTAAATTTGATTACTTTAGAATGAATGTGACCAAAAATAAAATGAACTATTTTTTAAAATTTGAAAGATAAAATGAATTAAAATATAGAAGACTAACACAGACATTTTCCAAAGGACTTAATAAATTTAGAACTTTTATAGAGTTGAGAGGGTTGACAGTATATAGGTGATCTGGGACACCGAAAGCATTTAACAAATTTTAATATCATTACAAGGTCATAATTATATAATTAAACTTTATCTCTATTTTAGAACAGAGTCCAAGTTTCTTAACATTAAAAATGCACTTTTTAATATATTTTATAATTTCAAAGATATTGCGAAACATTAAAATTTTAGCTTTGCTTAGTATATTCACAAACCACATGAATATGAGAAAGACATTCAGAACAAGTTAGAATAAAAATACAGTAATTGGCCAGAATTAAAGAAGTTAACAACAACTAGACTTGAAATTGAAATCAATGGAAAATACAAAAGATGTAGAGGAGAAATGCAAAGCATCCCAGTTGAGATTAATTCCAAGGTGGAAAATCACTACTTTAATTTCAAAATTTTCAAAATAAAACTTAAAAAAGAAAACGATCACTTTACAAATACTTCAGAATTCTTATTCAATTTGAAGTCGTTTACACAGAAAAGATAGTTATATATATATAATCCTCACCTAGAATTACTATACTATTTCAGGCTTTGATTGATCATTCAATTTAAGTCTGATTTCAGAGTCAAGAAGCAATTATATATAATCCGAAACAACCTCAATTAAAAAAGTTAAACAAGTTCTAAAGTTGACGAGTCCATGATAAAAAAAAACAATGATGTTGTTTTCTCCATTAATGAGTTGATGAGTAAAAGAAATGCGAGTTGGGAGCTTAAGAGAAACATGGCCCTGAGGAAAACTCCTTGCTGGAGGATGACAGTGACGAGAATGAGAATAAGGATGATGAAGTATTTGTAATCCGGGAAGTAGCAGGAAAACCATTACAGTTGAGAACCAAGTCCATGGATTCTTTATTCTTTGATGATTTGGGGACACTACTTTCTTCTTTCGCCAGTGTTTCTTCTCGAGACCTTTTCTTGAGACTGGCGTGCCAATGGTTTTTTACTTCCGAATCTGCTCTTCCTAGTAACTCAGCCGCAATAGCCGACCACCTGCGACCAATGGAATCATAAGATTAACATTCAAGTGTTTCAATATTCACGCCATTGAAGGGTAGATATAAGGAAATGATGATATAAATATATACATATATACCTGTTACCAAGTTTCTTGTGCATTCTGATGATGCATTCTTCTTCTTTTGGAGTGAAGTTCCCTCTTTTGAGATTAGGCCTTAGATAATTCATCCATCTCGATCTACAACTTTTCCCACTTCTTGCCAGACCTGAAATGCATCAGATATAAGTTATTACTTTTTTCTCCTATGTCTATAAATCCTGAGTAATTATTTAGCTTAATTCTCAAAAGTGTTTTTTCAAACATATACCTGCAAACTTGGGAAGTTGTCGCCAATTACAGCATCCATACCTAGTAACATAAGAAAGCAACTTCGTATCTTCTTCTGGAGTCCAAGTACCCTTCCTTAATCCACTTTTCTCATAAGACGGGGTTCTCACCATCTTTGTAAGAACTTCGAGTGAGTGAGTGAGAGATGGTGTTTGTGTTTCACTGCAAGATGATAGTAGGGTTGTTGAAAGCAAGGGTGTGGTGTGGTTTCTGTGTCTGACCAGTAATTTATTTTACATTTCATGTCCTAATTTTTATTTATAATGAATTCAAAGATTGGTGTGAGTTCAGAATAATGGTCCTTCTTAGCAGTTTCTACTCCCTCTAGAAGGTCAAAAATTGTGTTTCTAGTCTTGCTTTCACATTATAATATAATATGGGGAGATAGTGACATTAGGTATCTGTGTGTCATGGTAGCAACTAAATGGCAATATCCAGGAACATGGTCTCATCAACTTTGCGCTTTCGGTGCTTAAAAGATGTTAAACTGTTTATGATTCATGTATGTGATCAAATTCACAGCAAGACATCTCAGTGATTAAGCTAAATAAAAAAGACATAATTACTCTGATGCTACTCCTTTGTTTTGTTCAGAATATAACTATAATGGCCCTTAATGAAGAGGGAAACGTACTCAGAAATCACATACTAAAAATAATTTCTTCGATCGGAAGCACACCCATAAATAAGAGTAGAAAAATATAAATAAAAACACAGGAAATTTAATGTGATTCGGCACCTCAAGACTTACATCCACAAACACTCAACAAAAAGCATTATCACTCAAAGTGTAATTTTTTGTGGACCAAAATTGCAAACCTTTCATTGTGCAATTTTTCTGGCAAAAACTACAAACCTTCTAATGACACACAACTACCCAAGCCCCTCATACACCCAAGAGACCTACTGTGTTGTGGTGACAACTTCAAAACCAACTCTTTACTTTTATAATACTTTTCTACTGCTCTCTTCTTCACATTACTCAATGTGAAACTTTAGTGAATACTCAGTTGAGAACCAACATATCCTCCCTTCACCAAAAGTCTCACATGCTATGGAACAAACATTTGACACACCACCAACATATATGCTTGAACCACTCTTGCTACTAGTGATCCAACATATCTGCCTAGACCACTCTTATCATTGGTGATCTACACGAACTCGCAGACGATGACAATCTTTCCCATCATTGACCCTCACCGCCTTCCGCCTTGCACATCAGACTCGTTGTCGGTAACTTTCACATCATTGTCACTAACAATTCACTGATGCTCAAGGGGAATCCATCATAAGGACACCTTGGTCAAGCCACAACACAACACCCATTGTTGATGAAGCATCACGTGAGCCATGCAAAACACCACCATTGGAGATCTCGAGTTCCACCCTCACCATGCAGATCCAACGTTACCAAACATCGCAGTCCACCAGACACAACAACCAGACCAGATATGTAAGTCATAGAGCACTTCCTCCATTCACATACCGCAAACCGCGACTCACACAGATCACATCTCAATCGTACATCACTCACGGGACATGCGAGCACCAACTGCGACCTCCTCCGCAAATCCAAGAACATCTCTCCACACACAAACTCTACTCTCTCCAAAGGCATGAGACACAAAGTTGATTATGGTCAGTATGCCAAACTTCTCCTCTTCCTCCCTTGATAAGAAACCCTTGGTCAGAACCTCAGCTCTGATACCATTGTTGGGAAATCACGTACTAAAAGTAATCTCTTCAAGCAGAAGCACACCCACAAATAAGAACAGAAAAATATAAATAAAAACACGCAGGAAATTTAACGTGGTTTGGCACCTTAAGGCCTACATCCACAAACACTCAACAAAAAGCATTATCACTCAAAGTGCAATTTTTTGTGGACCAAAATTTCAAACCCTTCATAGTGCAATTTTTCTGGCAAAAACTGCAAACCTTCTAATAACACACAACTACCAGAGCCTCTCATACACCCAAGAGACCTATTGTGTTGTGGTTACAACTCCAAAACCAACTATTTACTTTTCACTAGTGTAGATTTGACATTTAACTTCGCCTTATAGGCCTCGGTTATAACGAAACCGAAGCTTATAAGGAGGCGGTGACATTTTTGTAATTTCGTCCAACTATATTGCGTTCTCCTCTTCCTCCCTTGATAAGAAACCCTTGGTCAGAACCTCAGCTCTGATACCATTGTTGGGAAATCACATACTAAAAATAATCTCTTCAAGCAGAAGCACACCCACAAATAAGAACAGAAAAATATAAATAAAAACACGCAGGAAATTTAACGTGGTTCGGCACCTGAAGGCCTACATCCACAAACACTCAACAAAAAGCATTATCACTCAAAGTGCAATTTTTTGTGGACCAAAATTTCAAACCCTTCATAGTGCAATTTTTCTGACAAAAACTGCAAACCTTCTAATGACACACAACTACCCAAGCCTCTCATACACCCAAGAGACCTAATGTGTTGTGGTTACAACTCCAAAACAAACTATTTACTTTTCACTAGTGTAGATTTGACATTTAACTTCGCCTTATAGGCCTCGGTTATAGCAAAACCGAAAAACCGGTGCAATAAGAGGTTTTAGGCCTCGGTTGCAAAAGAACCGAAGCCTATAAGGCAGCCCAGTAAACAAAATTTCAAAAATGCCATCAACGCAGCACTTTTGGCTTCAGGTATTTTTGGATCGAGGAAATATGAAGAGGTTTTAGGCCTCCATTAAAAAAGAACAGAGCCTATAAGCCAGCCCAGTAACCCTAACTAACCCTAATTTCAAAAATGCCACCAGCGCCGTCACATTTGGCTTCAGGTCTTTATTGACCGAGGCCATAAAGGGACTTTAGGCCTCGATTATTAATTGAACCGAGGCCATATTCCCTATTTAGGTTCCCAAATTCGTGACTTCGCATTGTTCACTTTCGTCCCTACGCGAACACTGCGCGTGGTGGAGGCATTCTCATCTTCGTTTTCGTCTTCGTTTTCTCGTGCGGTGGTGTTTGGTTCGTCCTTGGCGGAGGAGGCGTGCTCGCGGCAAAGGCGTGATTTGGTGGTCACTCTCTTACTTTGTCTGCGATGGTGATGGCGACATCCAGGCTCAACTGTGGACGTTGTATGCATCATAGTGGTGGGGTTGCCTGCGATGATGGATTGCAGTTCTACTTCGAACGGTGGTAAAGGTGTTGGATCTCTGGATCTCTTGGCTCTACTGGTTCATGGTTTGTCATTGTCGCATCCAGATCGTGCAGTGGTAGCACACCATGGGTCTGAGCGTCATGGTGGGTTGCTTGTTCAATGCTGGTGAAGGTCTGGTCGTGGCAGCGTTTGCCGATGATCTCGGTGGCGAGGACGAGCATGGAAGTGCTAATGGTGGTGCAAGCGAAGTACCCCTATGGCTTCGGGTCGTTAGAGAACCGAGGCAAAAAAAGTACGCTATGACTTCGATTGACACCCGAGGCCAAAAGTCACCATTTTTTGCCTCGCTCCAATATGCCTAGGTTCTAGAATCGGGACAAAATATCAAAAACAATCGGGGTCAAAAATCCTTACTGCACTAGTGTTTATAATACTTTTCTACTGCTCTCTTCTTCACATTATTTAATGTGAAACTTTAGTAAATACTCACTTGAGAACCAATAAAACGTATATTAGAAAGCAGCACAGATGAATACATTTTTGTTTGGAGTCGAAAATTTGTCTCTTTTAGCATCATGATTCGGAAGTTTGTAGCTAAAATCCAAACAAGCTTTTAGATTTAATGGTTCCCAAGACCTAACTTTTTATGTTAATCCACATTTTGATGACTGGCAAAACGATTAGAGGTGATCATGGATCCGATTGAACATAGGAACCCTACTAACTTGATCCAAATAAATATTGGTTTGTGAAAACGAATTCTCTCGTCTACTGAATAACCAACAAGTATATAATATAATCCTTTTAGTGACCAAATTCCACCCACATCACTTTCAGACTTTTCTTCCACCACCCCATAAATTTGAAAATGAACATTTTATTCTTTGTAAAAGTGACTTGCAGAGTACTTATTCTAGAAATTTGTAAGAACAAGTTTTTTTAAATATGATTTCGTAAATATTAGAGTAGGATTTTTATAGCTTGTCTTGTGGACAGGACAAATTCACATTTTTATTTCTGAAGATCGGCAATTGGTTAAAGATTCAATTCAACCTAGGAACGCTACTGATTTAATCCAAATAAACATTAGTTTATGAAATGAATTATAATTATATATTAAACAACTATTTTTTAATAAAAACATTACAAGATCAAATTCTTAGGTAACCAATGGTAATGTCCAATATAAAAATCAATTATATTCTTTTAAAATTATTATAATGTGTTTGTTTCTATGTTAAAAGTGGATTTTTATCCTATCTTAATTTCATAAACTCTAACTTGTCAGATAAAATTTATCTATTCACAACATTATCTTATCTCTAATTTATACGAAACTTGCAACAGATTAAATATTTACGAAAAGATTACATATAATAGAAAATTAAGGAACTAAAATTGTTAAAAGAAACTAGAGACTAGAATTGCGGATATTACAAAATATAGAAACCAAAATTACAATGATAGTTTAAAATGTTTCAACATTTAAGTTATTTTTTGCATGATAATATAGTTAATTTAAACACTATAAAATTTTTATAGTTAGCATGTTATATGTAGTTATTTTGAAACATACAAAATTAATTAATGGTATTAATATGAAAGTGGCGAAAAATAAAATGAAGTACTATTTTAAAATTTGGAAAACGAAAGGAAGTAAAATATAAAAGTTTGAAACAGACATTTTCCGAAACACAATGGGACTTCATATATTTAACATTGAAAGCGTTTAACAAGTTTTAATATCATTACAAGATCATAACTATATGCAAAATTCATCTTTATTTCAGAAAATGAATGGATAATGTTTAAGCTTTGCTTAACATATTCAGAAGGTACATGAATATAAGAAAGAACTTGAAATATTGTAATCAGAGAAAAATACAAAAAGATGCAAATGAGAAATGATAGACATCCCAATTCAGATTAATTCTAAGGTGGAGAATCACTGATTTCAAAGAATTTCAAAACTTAAAAAAGAAAAGAAGCCCTTTACAAATATTTTAGAATTCTTAGTCAATGTGAAGTCTTTTACATAGAAAAGATAGTTATATATAATTAATGATCTTGCTTAAAATTGATATGAAATTAAAGATAGAAATTCAAAAGTAAATTTAAGTTTTGGATGGAGATGTTATCTTTCTAAGTTAAGATTCCTTTTACATTGATACATTGTTCTTGTTGAAAACATCTTCAATCATGAATATTTTAATGATGATCTTCTTATTACTACCAGAAAATCTTTTATTAATGACTAATTTGAAAGATAAAATCAATTTATAAAATAAAAAAATTATTGATAATTAAAATAGTTTATAAATTTGTCATTATAGTAACCAAAGTTTAAAGTATAAAAAAAATTATTCAAAAAATTTTACTTTTAAATTTGTTCCATTAGTGATCAATTTAGATACAAATTTAGAGATCAAATTTTTTTATACCTTATGTTATTCATCAATTTAGAGACCAATTTACTATAGTGACAAATTTAGATATCAATTTCAAAATTATTTTAGTTACAAAAAATTTTAAGTTTATAAATTAATATTTAAATTAGTCACAATATTGATAAATTATTTTTAGTTATTAAAATTAGTCAATAATAAACGATTTTCCCGTCATTTATCACGTATACTTCTCTTGATGTATGTGTCTCGTAAGGGGATCTAGTGGGGAGAAAATACCAAAAAATCTGAATCAAACTCACTTAAAGGAAATTATATTATCTCTTACCTAAAAACTTAAAGATAATATGAATGTTGATATTCTATTATAAGCGGCTCCACTTTCTGAGTTTTCCATACTTTATTTGTCACTCCTTATTTTTATACTTCTACTCTTAGAATTATTATACTATTTTAGGTTTTGATTTATTATTCAATTTAAGCCTAAAATTTCAAACTAAGCCTACAATTAGAGGAAGGACAATGATACTTTTCCGATTAAGACAACCTTTGACACCCAAATAATTTTTATATCCATTTGACTATCTTGTTCATTATTATTCAGTCTCTTTTTCTTTACAAATTTAGAAATTCACTTCTGTTATGGGGTTGTCAAATGGTAGCTATGAGTGAAACAATAGCTGAATAAGACAAATGCTTATTCACCTAAGGAAAACAGGGTCCCGAGGAATACTCGTGGCTGGAGGATGAAAGTGACGAGAATGATGTGTCTGAAGAATGATTTGAACTCTGGGAAGAAGCAGGAAAAGGAACAGTAACACCACTAATCTTAGAAACCGAGCCTGTGGATTCTTTATTCTTTGAAGATTTGAAAGCTTTAGTTTTTTATTGAGACCTTTTCTTGAGAGTGGTGTGCCAATGGTTTTTTACTTCCAAATCTGTTCTTCCCGGTAACTCAGCCGCAATAGCAGACCATCTGCAAGTCATGGAATCACAAGAACTTGTAACACCATTTTGAATGATATAGAGGGTAGATTTCATTGTATTGAAGCATATACCTGTTACCAAGTTTTGTGTGCATTCTGATGATGTATTCTTCTTCTTCTGAACTGAAGTTGGCTCTTTTGATTTTAGGCCTCAGATGATTCATCCATCTTAGTCTACAACTTTTTCCACATCTTGCTAAACCTAAAAATCAATGCAAAATATTTTACCATAAATTCTCACTAAAAGTTTTGAGAAGTGTTGAAATATGTACCTGCAAACCTGGGAAGTTGTCTCCAATTCCAGAAACCATATCTGGTGACATATGCAATTAATTTTCTATCTTCCTCCGGAGTCCAAGTACCCTTCCCCGCTCCACTTTTTTCACAAGATGGGGTTTTCACCATATTTGTGAGAAACAGGTGCACTTGAACTTTGAGTGAGTGTTTGAGTTTCACTGCAAGGGTGTGTAGTGGTTTCTGTGTCTGACCAGTATTTATTTTACATGGTGGAGGCGTTCATACCCAAAAAGTATTTCATTTCCTATTCTTTATTTGCAATGAATTCAAAGATTGGTGTGAGTTCAGTATAAGGGACCTTCTTAGCAGGTTCTAATCATTCTCTAAAAGGTCAAAAAGTGTGTTTCTAAGTTTTCTTTCAGGTTATTATTATATAATATGGGAGATAGTGACATCATTTTACCTGTTTCATGGTAGCAAGTAAATGGCAATAGCATCTTCCGGGAACATAGTCTTAGGGAACAAAGGTTAAGAGTTGCGTCGGTTGGCGTCATGATTTGGAGGTTTTAGCTAAAATCCAAACAACCTTTTAAATTTAATGGTTTGAAGACCAAACTTGTTATATGTTAATCAACATTTCTGAAGATGACAAACGGGTTAAAGATGATTATAGATCAATTCAACCTAAGAACCTACTCACCTAATCCAAATAATAATACATTATAAACGAAGTCTCGTTGATTGAATAAGCAAAATAGTATTTTTTTTTTTTTAAAGAAGAACATTTGGGTCTAATATCATCTGTTTATTTTTATTGAAGAAATTCCACCCAAATCACACTCATTGCTGTCCAATGTTATGGGATTGGGCTACCCATGAAAAAAGTCTGAAGAAAAACCCTATATTCTCATAAGGCTCTAAACCTCAATCAGATAAATTGCTTCCTGCACTGCCATCAATTGCTACCATAACCCTCAGTTTTTTAAATTCTAATTTTACCCTTGTGAGTTTTATTTTCGGATTCATGTTTTCTGAAGAGTAATTTTTTAATTTTGAAAACTCATTCCGAAAGCATTGAAAATAGTATTTCAGAACATGTAATTCAAAATTCGTGATGATTTTTTTCCGAAAAGTGTACTTCGAGTCTATGTTCAGAAATGTTCACTCTAGGAACACATTTTGGAAAGGTGGCTCTAAATTGTTATTCCCCTCCTGGAAGCAATTGCCCTCAATCAGTATCTTTTAAATTCGTACTGAGCAGGAGAGTATTCTTTTTTCTTCAAGTTAAAAGTGATAATTTATATTTTTATATTGAATTCCTATCATTTAATTTTTCTTGTTAATTAGACTATGTGATGTTTATTTTATTTAGTCATCATAATTATTTAATTTTATATTAAAAAATACAATGAGATATTAATATAAAATAATACTATTTTTATCCTTTTCGGTGAAAATTGTTTGAATAATATAAACAATTTTATTAATGGTAGTGACGGGACAATCCTTTGACTCTTGTAGGCCATGAAATAATGAAAGCTATCGAGAAGCATGACAATATATTTATCCAAACACCTTTTTAATAAAAATAATATTATTTATATATTAATCTCATAAACTTACATTTAGTAGAAACATGTAAACAGAATGATAAGTCAATATAACATCCACGTCATCCGATTAATAAAAAAATACCTAAATTTTTTAGAACTTGAAACACACCTAAACCTTAATAGTTTAGAAAACAAAAATGACATGAATTTCTATTTCTCGTGTTTCTCTCATTTCCTGCACTGATATCTTATCTCTTTCTTCTCTCTTTTTCTTGAATACAAAATATAATATAAAATATATTGATGAAAAATCAACTATGTGTTGACAAATTTAAGTTTCTAATTAGGTGTATAGTGTTTATAAATTTGAACCAATAAATTCTTAAAAAAGTATTTATTTTGCAAATTAATATAAAATAAAATGTTAATAAAATTATGTAATTATGTTGAGAATTTAAAGTACATTAAATATGAGATCAATTTAAAATATACGACCAATTAACAAATAGGGTTTATAAGAATGAATTAGACTTAAATTCATTTATATTACTATACGACCAATTAACAAATAGGGTTCATAAGAATGAATTAGACTTAAATTCACTTATATTACTATAGTATCAAAGTTTATTCTTACAAAATTTAGAATCATCATTTGATGTACTATCAAATTGTATATAAATATCTAATTTTATGTGTATTGAAAATCACAATTCAATTATAGATATAATCATCTTATATGTCCAAATAAAAACAATTCTTATCATAAAAATAAATTAGATATAAGTTACCTCCCTAAATTAATACTTATAAAAAATAATTAAAATACAACTTACATTCAAATATTTATATAACAAGAATTTATGTTTTTACTGTAAAGATTTATATGAAAGAGTGGAGAACTCCAATTTAAAACTCGTATCCAACTGATTAACTTATCGAGTAGATCAAATTTGGGTAAATATGAACGAGTTTTGGATCTACATAATAATATAATTTACTAAATAAATTGTGAAAAACAAAAACAAATTGTTGAAATTCCTATTGAAGCTGACGGAGTAAGTGGAAGGTTCGGAGAGAAGCAAGATGACAACGAAAACATAGCAAGATTCATTGGAGCATAAACAATGAGTGGTTATCCGAGGAATGACGAGAATAATAGTTAAAAATTATAACCATAAAAAAACTTTTAAGGTTAATATCTCATACCACGTGGAGAAGCGCGTGAGAGATAGCTGGAGAGGCAAGGAAAATCAAAATCACGCGAATCCCACATCACGGAGTGTCCACGTAAGCAAACGGAATCTCCAGAGTGCATTTGCGCCACCTGGCAATGCATCACACCCACACCACACCCGAAAATATCCCAAACCAACCATTCATTTATTTTTTAATTTTTTAATCAATTGAAAAAGGGAATGCTTTAATTACTACTAGTGTAAACACAGGCGCTATCGCGCCTGCGTGTACGCATTTTTCGAATTATATTTATAATTGATGATATTGTAATGTTATTAAGTTAATGAACAAAATAAAAATATATTTATAAAAATTAAAGTAAAATATATGGAGAAAATATGAAAAAAATAATTGTTGATGAATAGTATGAGAAAAAAGAAAAAGGAGATAAATAAATAGTTTTATAAAAACTTGTAAAATTAACCATTAATTTTTAAAAATTTAATAAATAATTAAATTGTAAAGGGTAAAATTGGAATTATGAAATGTGGACACAAAAAAGGGAATCCCCTTTATATATAGTTATAGATTATTATCATTAATAATTAATAGTAATCGTTAAAGTGTGAATTTACAACAGAGGCCACAGAAAAAAAAGGGTTGGTGTTCCCTATGGAGGATACACCTGGCGATGCCTGACACCACAAAACCATACACTCCCCATTCCTTCTCCCATGCTTTCATTCCACACTACTTAGCTCTTCCTTTCACCATTATTATCACCCTTCTCCTTTACTCCAATCTCCAATTTTCTCTTAATTATAAATTATTTTTTATCCCAAACTTAAAATTAACTTCAACAAAATATTATATAAAATCAATTTTTATTTTTAAATACTTAACATCATCATACATATTTACTACTTGAATAAAATTCTTAGTTAAATTAAAACAATCTTATTCTAGTTCATTTATTCGCAGATTATGCTCAGCGTGTATTATTTTATCCTGTTCTAACAATATTATTTTATTATACAGAAAATACATTCTTAAGTTTCGGAAAAAACTAAAAAAAAAAAAAAAACATGTGCTTGTTTTTGTCATATGACCAATCAAAGTCATGTAACAAGAAATTGGGGCGAGAATCATATAAGACAATACCTCTTCTCATGTCTAGTCAGCGTATTTTCAGCGTTCATTATGTTATTATTTGGTTTCTATCTATTAATTATGATGCTACAAAGAAATCCAGAATTTACTTAAATAGGTTGGTAAGATATAAAAAGAAAAAAGTTTTTTTTAACTCGTGACACGTAAATTATCAACGTAAATCACGACTTCACCTATTTTGTTTTGTTTTTATTAAAAACATCAATGATTTTCTAAAACTGTTTGAATTTGTTTTTAAAATTTTGTGGAAATGATCTCTCTCAAAGATAGAAGAAAACCATGCTCATTAAATACGTGAAAGCTATCATTAGTCAGTTATTTAAAGAAATTACTGCATTGTCATGTTTCAAGGCTAAAAAAACTAACCTATTCTCTTTCTAATCAAATGTACCTGAAATTGTATTGTTATAATAAAAGCTTATTAATTATAGTTGCATGGTTAGTCAAGAAATTTACATGCTGCCAAAACCTACTCTAAACACATTAAGAACACAAAATTCTACTCATAAATTAATTATTTAAAGGAAAAAAGTGGATAAGGATTGTTACAAGAACAACAACTCCCTTGCTAAAAATTAACACAAATTAATTATGCGTTCAAATATTGATAATACGAATTAGTACAAAATCAGTAACTTATATAATTGAAATTTTAAACATATATAATGTGATATTTTCCACATTTTAATTTCTCTTACATTTTTCAGAGAATCATAAAAATATATTAAAAACAAAAATAGACTTATTATAATAAAAACATTTAAAAAATAAACATGATGTTGCACCGTTAACCTTGTGTGTAGATAAAAAAAGCCAAATAGTATGAGGAAAGAAAGAGAATTAAATATACATAAAATAAGAGAGAGAGGGGGAGAGTGAGAATTAATAGAAAAAAAAAAGTTTAAATTAAATTGTTTTGATTGAAAAATATATAAATATAAAATAAGAGAATAGTATAATTACCTTTTTACCTTAAAATATTTAAATTAAATTGTTTTAATCGATGTTTTTCTCAACTTAATATAATATATCTACATTTTGGTTCCTTACTTTAATGGTCAAGCTTTTATTTTGCAACTTAATACAATTTTTCATCTACTTGTTTAAATATGTGAAGTGTTATTAGAACCATTTTTGTCCCTTATTCAAATATCCGAAGTTGTTTTTGCCAATTATTCAAATACATACTAATCGGAACATGTCTGCCTTTTATTCAAATTTCTCTTCCATTATTCGAATAATAATGCAAGTTATTTGAAATTTTGAGTTGTTTATTTGAATGAAACTTTGAGTTGTTTATTTGAATTTTTTTTTTTATTCAAATATCTTATACTTCAAAATTGGGTGAATTGTGCAATTCAAACATTTTATTAATGGCTTAATTATTGATTTATATTATTTTTATAACAAAAAGGAATTTTGGTTTTGAAATAATATATATATATATATATATATATATATATATATATATATATATATATATATATATATATATACACGAAACGGCAGAGTACAGAACTTGCAGAGGTAGGAATTTCCTTTATAAATTCGCCGACAATCAGAGCCTCTTCCTTCCCTTTCTTTTTCCTTTACTTTCAACCAAGGGAGAGAGAAAATAAAATAGAAAAAGAAAATCGCACAAAATAATCAGAGAGAAAAAGAAAAGAATAAAAAGAAAAAACACAAACTTTCGAAACGATCGTGTTTCGTGTGAGAGGAAGATGAAGAAGTGCGAACTGTGTAAGCTTCCGGCAAGGATTTTCTGCGAGTCAGACCAGGCCAGCTTATGCTGGGACTGCGACGCAAAGGTTCACGGCGCAAACTTCTTGGTCGCCAGACACTCGCGAACCCTCCTCTGCCGCACGTGCCACTCTCCCACGCCGTGGAAGGCCGCCGGAGCCAGACTCGCTAACGCCGCCTCCATCTGCCACCGCTGCGCCGCCTCGGCCGCGGAAGAACCAGACGAGACCGAATCCGGCAATGACGAGGAACCAGACACCGAGGACGACGAGGTCTCCGGCGAGGAAGACGGCGAGAACCAGGTGGTGCCGTGGTCCTCCACACCGCCTCCGCCGGCGAGCTCCTCCAGCAGCGAGTGCTCGTCCTTCAGCGGGTGCAAAAACGAGGACGACGAAGGTGCTTCTGTTTCCGTATGTGAACCGGAAACGACAACATCCTCGTTGAAACGACAACGCGAGAACAACAACGACGACGAAGACGGCGTATCCGGCCGTGATCCGCAGGTTTGCTTTATTTAATTTTTGTTTCCGACGAGTAATAATAATCGCTTATTTTTATTTATTAATTAAATTATTTCCGTTGGTTTATTGCGTGAAAGCAGCGGTTTGGAAGGGTTGCGCATCTCAACGGAGGTGGCGTGTGACGGAGGATGATCGTTGAAGGAGATTTCAATTTTCAACCACTCGCTACGACGACGTTTGGTGTTGGGGAAAGTAAGAGTCTCTGAACCGTACGATGGGCGAAGATATTTTAGGTCTTTCATCATTAACTTCTAATCTAACCGCTTACAATAGAGTAGTGGTTTTTTACTGTAGGATGATTATGATGTTGTGTGTTTAACAACAAGTTTTCCTTTATTGGTTTCTAATCTAAGACAAACGTTACCATATGATCTCGATTGTAACCCTTTTATATTTCTATCTAAATAACATCTCCGATTAATTTTTGAGTTTTTGATTATGAGAATAGGATTAGAAAGAGATGATTAAGAAAGTGGGAGTGGTTAGCATTTAGCGGTGGTTAGAGACGTTGGTGAAGTTGTGGCTGTGTGAAAGTGAAGATTTTTTTCTCTTTCCTTAAAAGGGTGTGATGGAGGGGATGTGCGTGTCATGTTGTAGGACCTCACAGCACAACCACAACCAAGTGTAGTGTGTGAACAAAATGAAGAATAATGAAAGGTGCAATGCATCACTAGCTACTACACATTTATGTTTACGTGTACGAATAGGTAGGGCTCAAATTAGAGATAAGTGTAAAGTGAAGAAACCCCAATTTCTATTTGAATCAATGATGCAATCTATAAATAGAAGGGGAGTTGAATGCGATATAGCGCACTACTTCCTTGTCGCCTGGTGCCTGCATCTCTCAACATAAAGTCACCAATTAACTAATCAAATGGTTTCATTGCAATCGGCATTGTTCTAAATTCAAGATCCTGAGAAGGTTGGTGTGGCCAGAAACTATACCATAATATGGTATTTTTTAAATTGAGGTTATCTTGCATGCGCAATTGCCATCATTTCTTAATTTGGGGTGTAATTATGCACCCTGAGTTGAGGTATCTTAAATGTGTATTGATATGTCAAGTAAATTAGGTTGATTTTCTCTATCATGCATGGCTTCACAATTTATTATATATTTATCCCAATCCATGGGTTCATGGAATCTGACTTCAAATGTTTCTGTTTTTTTCTTTAAACTAAATAAAATAATAGATTTGTTTCAGCTAATCTTACACATCATCGCAACTCTATGATCATCAATAAAATAGTTAACAAATAGGATTTATATTCTAAAATCGCTCGTGATGATAAATTATGTTCGTTATTGTAAATAATTTTGGATTATATAACTTAAGCATCGCCTACAGTTTGCATTTTTAAGGGAAATTATAATAGAAATATCTTTTAGTTCTTCAGTTTGTCAAGTAGTGCCAAATTGGTCTTCTAGCTTTTCTTTGTCTTAATTTAGTTCTTGATTTATTTTAAATGATTCAATTTGGTTATTGGTTATTGTCGTCAATTTTGACCAAACGATATTAAAATCAACATCACGTGTCAATTTTTTTTTTTAATTTTTAATTTTATTTTTTACACATGTTACTTCATAGTTGTATCACGTGTTAAAATATTCAATTTGGTCTCTACTAGTTTTAATTTAGTCCTAATTTTTGTAAAAAAATGAAATAATATTATCTCTTCTTAAATTGAAACTCAATTTATTTTTTTATAAATTTTATGATGATATTCTTACTAAAATTGACATTTTTATTAAATATTTGTAAAAATATTTTTAAACAAATTTTTTGTTTTTAGTTTTATTATTAAATAAAGTTAAACCTCAAACCTAATTTCAATAATTAACCATTTTGTCATCGTGTGTAAAGGCATCAAATGTACCATATTATACAAACTTAGTGAAGATTAAGAATTAAATAGCTTGTCACAAATCGGTTTAAGAACTAAATTTCAAGTTCAAAACAAAATCAAAGTTTAAAATTTTATATAGAATTTAAAGTTAATTTAAAAATATTTTTAGAAATATTTAATAAAAACTTAATTTTAGTAAGAATATCACCATAAGATTTATATAAAAAATAAATTGAGTCTCAATTTAAGGAGAGACAATATTATTCCATTTTTACAAAAAATGGGACTAAATTGAAAATAAAAATAAATATAGAAACCAAATTGAATCATTTTAACACAATTGTGAAATGACAGTGTAAAAAAATTCAAAAAAATTCAAAAAAAAACCAGAAATTGAATCATTTAAAAAAAAAAGGATCATATTGAGACCGAACAAAACTTGAAGACCAAATTGACACTACCTGACAAATACAAAGACAAAAAAAATAATTTAACTAATTATAAATAACAAAATATTAGTTTTATTTGTTTATATTTCATAAGTAAAATAATTGATAGTGAGTAATGCATATCGGATATAATAGTGATTGTAAATAGCAATATTGTCAAATGTTTGGAATTCACCATGGCTCAATCACATGTTATGTATGATATTCTGCTTGACACATAAAATTGGAAATGTCAAACATTTCTTCATTTAAAAAAAAAAATCAGATAATGATGTTGAAACATTTTTTCGGTAACTATTTAAATATAGTTAATAAAAATATTATTACTTAATACTATTAATTTTGGTAATTTTCAAATGTCAATTACAATTTATTTATTTATGTTATATGATTTATAAGCTGGTGGGATTCATTTAAAAAGACCAAAAAAATGTAAAATAATTACATTGACGAAACATTTAAAACATACTTTGTATTTTTTTTTTGCTTTGGTTGATGGATCGTTTAAAAAGGTTGTTTTACTTTAATTTTTATGAAAATAAATTGTGTGGATTGATTTAAATTTCTAAATAAATAAATTCTTATTATTATTCTTTTACTCAGGGTAGGAATATCATAAACATTTCTGTTTGAATATGTTGAACTTTTATAAATATTGAACAATAATTTCATTCATGATTGTAAATGTAAAAGTTAAAATGCATGTTGTAAAACTTGAAAAGTGAATAAAGAATAAAATAATAAAATGTTAACATGATGAAATAAAGAAGCAAGTAAATCAATTTGAACAAAGAGAAATGACGTAAAATGAATAACTCTAAAGGCAATGAAAATAAATGACAAGAAATGCAAATGAAAGAAATTATCAAAAGAGAAAATACAAATGATAAAAGAAACTATAAATTCTTAATTAAGATATTATTTCTAAGTTTTTAATGTCATTTTTCTTGAAGATACAGGATTTTTCACTGTAAAGAAATTTTTTCTTGGAGACATGCATTCCTAATTTTTATTATATTAAAAAAATATAATAAAAATTGAAAATGCATAAATCAATAGAAAAATAATAACTTTGATATACTTTATAAACTTTTCAATTTTTCTTCTTCTCCATTAATCTTTGTTGTTAATTATCTTTTTTCTACTTTTTTTTTATTTATTTCTACCTTATTCCCTAAGATTTTTTTTCCTAAGAGAGGTAAGAATAAAGTGTGTTTATGTGAGTGATAATGAGAAAGAAAGGAAGAGAGAAGTGTATAAATTATTTTTTTTCTCGGTTCCTTTTCGTATAACAGATTGTGTATTCATATCACACATCCCATTATAATGTAATAATAACCTTAATTATGATGAACACGATAAGGAAGAAATTGACCAAGATAATATCACCTTACGTAATCAAATCACATCAAATTAGAGCATAATATCAATACAATCTCAATCATCATCACTTGTATTGACTTTAATCATTAGAAAAGATATTGCTTCTAATTATTAGAATCATATCACTATTTTCTCTTATGAGGAACAAAGGCTAGAAAAGCAAAGAGTCGGGATAAAAATACATTTGGTTGTTGGGCTCATGAGGAGGGGTGCGATAATTAAAAACAAATGAGATTCTTCCTTATTTTTTTTGTTTCCTTTTTTTCTCTTTTTTTCATCTCTTTTTTCTTTTTCTTTTTTGCTAAAATTAAAGTTTGAAAATTTTAGAAGAAAATTTTATTTCACCTTTTTTTTATTTACCATTAACTAAAAATATTAATTTTATTTTATATTTTTTTCAAAAATAAATTTATTTACGCAGACGAAATTGAGTATTGACCATGACGATTACATTAAATTACTAAATTATAATAAATAAAATTTATTTAGACAATTATAGTGTTATAGTTACATGTATGATAATGAGTCAGAAAATAAAAATTATTATACAAAAAATATCAAAACAGTATTCTACATGATAAAAATAAACAACAAATAAAAATATTAAAAAAATGGTCATACGAAAATAATTTAATAGATCGTTGAAAAAAATCGCACAAAGGAGAAAACAAATATAAGGTTAAGGGTATGGTAATATGAAAAAGACCTTGGAGATCCAGTAAAAATTTTCAAATATTAACCTAGTTGAATGGTTGAGAAATAACAAAAATTGTCTTAGAAAAAAAAAGGAATTTCTTCAAATGAACAAAAGTTAATAATAATAGAATAAATAAGATAAGTTTTTTATATTACCTAGTAAATGAAGTGTTTAGGCTATTGAACAATTAAATTGACATTGTTAAACTATACAATAAATAAAGATATTAAAAAAAAGTAGAAATATTCAATTGTGATAAATAAAAAATATTTATTTGACATACAATATTTGAACATAATTGCACAAAGGTTGCGATAACAGAAAAAATAACTTGGAGATATGAATGAATTTGATGACAAACCAAACAATTAAAAGAAATAAAAAAAATATAAAATGTGTAATAAATATATATTGTGACATCCCATTTAATAGAAATTTATAATAAATAAAACATCACATTAATAGTAAAATAGAAACTAATGGCAAAAAAAGCCCAAAGAGCAAGTTGAAAGCATAACAATACAAAGTTTTTCAAAAGAAAATAAAGAGTGAGGAATAACTAAGGCAATCTACTCTAGACTGTATGTAGCATCTTCATCTACCTACTCCACCTTAACATGCACTTCTTCTTCTGCTCCCATAAATATTGATGATCATCACACAGAGAAAAGTCAAACAAGAAACAAACACAAAGAGTAGGGTAAGATAGTGAAAACAATTTAACAAATAATTGAGCAATTATGAACACAACAACATGTGATAAAAAGAATACCAGACCCTTTAACTCAAGTATCCAGATACATGTAATGAAATCGGACCCATTGGAAACATGCCCTTGTGGTGGCCTCTACTGCTTTGCAGAGCCATTATCAATGAGTTTCACCCTACCACACACAAGGTGAATCCATAATCATCTAAGGTCATTATCATGCCTTAGACTAGAACCTCTTGTTACTTTCACCACATGAACTAGTTCACTTTATATGAGTTTGACTAATCCATTAGTGTCAGGATGTAACCTTACTTGATTCCTTATTTCATTACACACACTACAATAACACCACCATTAAATCTTCCTATGAGACTCATGAAATTACGTCAAGCACATATTATGTATATATTCTCACACATTCATTGTCATCACATACCAAGTACAACAATTTCAGTCTCATTACATCACACAAGACATACATGGAAGCATGATTTAAGGGGTAAATCAATGAATCATGGAAGCAATCAAGTAATTAAAACAATTATGCTATCAATCTCGCTTAATCTAAAGAGCTCTCGCTCAAGCAACAAGAGTCTCTCGCTCAAGCTAGAAACTTTCGTCTAGGCAAGATTGCAAACAAAGAGTACTAGAACATCTACGAGTTCTCGCTTTAGCTAGACCATCTTGCTCAAGCGAGATTACTCTCGCTCAAGCGACAACTCGAGACAAAGAGCAGGGACAAGTTTCAGCTATTCCCGCTTAGGCGAGAGCTTCTTGCTTATGTGAGAACAACATATCCACACGCTCACACATGCAAAGCCAAAAACCAGAGCATAAACACTACACAGTTCAATGCAAACATCAATCCAGCAACAGAAAACACATACAAGGGCTAAAACTAACAAACCATTTCAAAAACTTATAAACCCTAGTTTCCCTTACCTTGACAGATGCTAACCCAGCAAAACCGAGCCCCAACAAAAGAGTACCACAACACAATTGCAGCTTAAGAAGCTAACAAACAAGAACAAAGGGAGAAGATAATGAGGTTCATGACCACAAATCTGAATCAGACCAAGAACTTCATAACTGAAAAGAAAAGGAAAAGAAATAGAGGTTTTAAGTTCAACTTACACGGAGGGAAAGAACATTTGGTTAGCTCGAATGAGGATTTCGCAAAGGCCTTAGTTCAACTTCATTTTCAAAGGAGAGAAAGAATGAGTTGTTTGGGTTGAGAAGACAAAAAGATAAGTAAAGTGGAAAACTGAAAAGGTTCCTGAAAAAAATAAATGGGTTGGCTGGGCCTTTGTAATTTAAATGGCCCATACATATGAAATAAAAGTGGACCTTATATATATATATATATATATGAGTGTTTTTAAATTTTGAACACATTAAATATTTTCATATATCAATACCCTATCAGTGTGTTATTTCCATTTGTATAGTGTAATGCAAAAGATTCTAAAAAAATAATATATAATTATTATTTTATTAATATTGCAAAACTCTCTTAAGTCCTCTATCTGCATGAAATCGGTTGCTCTTGTTCTTATCTCGTCAAGAGTTTCTACAGGTTTTTTGCATGCCAATGTTCTTACAAGTCCAAAATCACCCTGTGAGGACCCTTCAAACTTTTAGCAAAGACTCCTTACTTTTCAGACTGAGAGGTGTGGTGTTCTTCAAACTTTGTGCCTTGAAGTTGAGATGTCTTAGGTCCACGTCTGTTCTAGACCGAGAGATGGTGTGCCTAGTTAGGCTTGAACCTACGAATATTTATCTTAGTTAACCTTGATGAATGACATGTGTAATCTTCCTTAACCCTAAGTCATAATTCCAATTAAAAGAAATTATCAGAGCCATCTTAGATTGAGAAAATCTAAGCCATCATAGGTTGAGATCTTCTAGGTTGTCATAGGTCTAGATGTACCTGACCATCATAAGTTGAGATGTGTGTTAAGCCAACATAGGCTAAGATGCACCAGGTCAACATAGGCTGAGATGTATCAGGCCAACATAGGCTGAGATGTATTAGGCCAACATAGGTTGAGATGTGTGTCAGACCAACATAGGTTGAATGTATAAAGCTAACATAGGTAGACCAACATAGGTTGAGATGTATGATGCCAACATAAGCTGAGATGTATCAGGCCAACATAGGCCGAGATGTACCTAACAAACATATAGGTTGAGATGTGTGTTAGGCCAACATAGACTGAGCTATATCAAGACATAAGTTGAGACGTACCAAGCCAACATAGTGATGATAGTAGAATTAAGATACCTTCTATTTGGATATCAGTCACCTTTATATACCTGGTCTTCATTAATTACCTTTAGAGACATTTAAAACCCTTTATAAATACTAATGAATACTCTATTGTAACTATCACAACATTAAAAAAGCAAATTATTGCCTTGTCTGATATTAGCATGTCCTTGTTTGATATGTTTTCATCTTAATATATGACCGAGATGTATGCAACCCTTCATCTCAAACTTACCAAATTATCTGATCAAGATATATCAAACCCATATTAGTCTAAACCCATATTACTCTAAATATATCAAAAATACCGCGATATGTATTAGGCCTACGTAATACAAATATGAACATTTACAACATATAAACTCAGGAATGCACTAATCAAATAATTAATCTGAAAGGCACCATATTTATTAAATAATGTTTTCTTAAATCTAACTTAAAATAAAATTTCGCTTAAATGTCTAATATATGTATATTATATATATGTTAACATGTATAAAATGCTTAACTTATATTTTCTATAGGGAAAATTTAATATATTTTAAATTTCTTTCATTAAATCAAATACCCATTATGTATTTATGGTAATAATATTAAAAGTTAAATTCAAATTTGAAAAAAGAATTAACTTACGAATGAGTCTTGCAGGGTCAAATTAAGATAGCGAGGACGTGTGTTCGTCGGCGCGGGGCTGCTGAACGGCTGTGGTGTGCTAGTCGACGGCAGATAGATCACTGGTAGAAGGTGGGCACGTGATTAGCTGGAGGCAAGTGCGACGGAGATGGCGGTGCTTCGCAGTGACATGAAGGACAAAAGCTTTCAAAAAACGTGTAAGAAAGAAATACCTTTTTTTTTTTTTTTAATTTTTGAAAACGGCATTAAATTCCATTTCAATGACTGGGGTGCTATTGATGGAACACCTACTGCCAATTAATTTTATATCTATCTTCATATTTTCATACATATCTCAATTATCTTCCATGCATTATTACTAGTCACGGCATAAATAGTTCTATAGTGCCACTATCTTTCTCCATAAAAATTCCATTGGTTAAAGTGAAAATAACTTCGAGTTTATTTTGTTTCACATTTAAAATTTTATTCTTCTTTTAAAAAATTTGGAGGAAACTATTTAACGATGACTCCAAATTTTAATTTGTTAAAATCAAATTAATCAAAACTTTCAAAATTGTTAAAAACATAAAATGCTCCAAATCAAATGAATTATTCTCCAACTGAAACTCGAATTCAATGTTTTAAACAAAGTTGTGCCTCTAAATGAAATTGTGTAATTCAATATTTTCAATATTTTTATTAGAGTGTGTTTGGGAGAGTATTAAAAAATTAATTTTGGAAGAATCGATTATATAGACACATAAACTAATAATAATAATATTAATTTTTACTTGGATGTAAATTTTTTAGTTTAAAATCAATTTTAAAACCAAATATATCATTAATTTATTTGAAAAAAAAAACAAATCTAATGTTTGGGAGACCTTTTTTATTACTCATTCTTTCACTCCTCTGCCTATTCATAGAACCCACACTCTTCCTAAACTATTCACAATTTGCCTTCATCTTCTTGTTTTCACTTTCTCTCTAACTAGAACTTGAGCTCCATTCTGATCCATTCCTCTCTTCCTGTTGCAGCAAGCGAACCTGAGATCAGTTGATAACCTCTCCCCCCCAGCTAAGTCTCCCTCCCATCCACGTAAGTCAATTTCAATTTCCCCAATTCTCTTCAAATTTCAAATTCTGGAGTTCCATTCTTGCTAAATCGAATTAGGGTCCTATTCTCACTCTGTGAATCTATACTCCAGTTCCTAGGTTGTGCAATTGAGGTGCCTCCCTGTTGAAAGATATCCTTGCTAGTTGGTGATTGTTAAAGGTAAGGGAAGCTATCTGCTTTGCTTAAATTTCGTATAGAAATCATCTCTGATGACTTTGATTGCATGAATTTGTGCTTGTTTGATGCTTGGATCACTTGTTTGTGCTGAATTGGGATTTTTGGTGTGAATTTTTGGGCTCTACATGTGAAAACAGATTGAGAATCTGATGTTTTTGCCCAAGTGAGCAGCTCTCGCCTGAGCAAAAATACTAGAAACTCATTGCTGTTTATGTGCAAATTGTCGCCTAGGCAAGCTGGTTTCGCTTGAGCGAGAGACATTCTCATCTAAGCGAGACAATTTAGCCTGAGCGAGAATTCGCTCTGATTTTGAGTTGCCCTCTGCTTGGAGCCTCGCTCAGGCGAGAATGATCCGCCTAAGCGAGATAGCCCTCTCGTCTGGGCGAGATCTTCTAGCTTGAGCGAGAACCACTACAGCTGAGTGTTTAATTCTTTGTTTTAATGGATGAAGCTATATGTATGAATGTATAAATGTGAAATTAGCCTATAATATGCTTGGATTGTTGTGACTGGTAACATGTATGGTGGATTTGCATGAATTTGGATTGTGAGAAGATGTGGTTGAACTAGAATTTCAAGGGAAATTCCAAAGAGTATGTTTTAGTGTATGTACGAACATAAGGACTCACTATTGGGGTATCCTGAAACTCCAATAAACATTCACACTCAGATAGAGCATAATGGATTATGTCCAGAGGAGTAGTAAGAGGTCTTAGTCTTTGGACTTTATCAAGTCTTAGACGCGAAGGGGAATTACCCTATAAGTAGTTGGGTGATAATCCCTTAAGGCTAAACTCTGCAGAGTTTGGGAACAGTCACAGGTGCACGCCACCAAGAGGTCCAATGTCACTTACATAATCCGGATATTGAGTCTAGAGTCATGTATCTATGTTGTGATGTGGTGGTTTAAGTAATTCCGGTAAAAATGAGAACAATTGCCTAGTAATCATAATTGAACTGAATGTTTTCTCTTAATTAAGTTAGCTTACCCTTTTTGCTTGTGTTTGTTTCTTTTAGTGTGTTTTCTCCTTTGCAATGACCACCTAGTAATTGGTGTGAGCAGTGGAAGATACAGGCGAAGACACTCCCCTCTTGGATAGGAGTTGAACCCGTGGCATGGATATCCAGCAGTAGATTCTATTTCATGTTTTGCTTAAGAGTCGGATGTTTCGCTAACTCCTTTCTAGCATAGGCTGTAAATATAGTTGGTACTTATATGGTTATTTTGGATGACTATATTAATACATTATATTGGCTTATTTCTACCACTTGCTTTGTTTGATGATGATATAATGTTTTATTTAGTAGCGTAAAAACTATTAAATGAGATGTTACTATTAAAGTGTTAAAAAAAATTGTGGACGACACTTCAATTAAAAGAAGGTATTTGCTAGAGATTTAAAATCTCTAACGATAATTGATTAGAATAAAATCGCGGTAGATATTTAACATCATTAAAAGAACGCAAATATAGTTTTATTGTGAGAAGATTTAGTTTCAGACATTGGATTTAAAAAGTTTCAATTATTGGATGTATAGTTAACTATGATTTTAAAGTATAATTTTTTCTAAATTATATACATATATATATATATATATATATATATATATATATATATATATATATATATATATATTATATATGTGTGGAATTTTTAAATGTAATTATGGCTACCTTTTGATTGTTTTTTAAGTGAAATAAAGTTAAGAATGCAGTGAAACAAATTTCGTGTAGTTTTTTTTTATTGGATAGGAAACATTTTACTTTATTAATTAAAGTACTGTTTTATTTATTTTAAAATGCAAATATATCTAAAGTCCCACTTGAACAATATTTGTTCATATTTTAAAATGCAGTGAACTCTTTGTTTAGCTATATCTCGAGGGGTGCAAGAATATCACTATTTTTTTCTTTTCACAGGTGAGAAATAAAAAAAAATGGTAAAATATGTTTTTGATTTTTAACATTTAGTGAAAATTATAATTAGTTTTCTTTTTTGAAATCTTGGTTCAATTTAATCTCTTAACTTTAAAATTGTATAAATTTAGTTATTTTAACTAAATTTTATTATGTTTATTTGACGTTTCAAATGAGTTTATTCAAATTCGTTTCATAAATTCATTTAAAATGTCAAATAAATTTAACAAAATTTAGTTAAAATAACTAAATTTACATATTTTGAAAGTTACGGAATTAAATTGGATCAAAGTTTTGAAGAAATACTAATTTTAATTTTCACAAAAAGTAAAGAAACTAAAAACATATTTAACTTAAAAAATAGTTGATTTATTTTTTCTAATTATTTTCATGCTAATTTTGTTATACCATGTAAAAAAATTAGGTATTTTTACTCGCTTTTATTTTGTTTCTCTCATTTGGTAGCAATTTCCGTTGTATCAACACAAATGGAAATCAATCACTAGCCTATGTTAAAACAAAGGAAAATCGTGCATTTTGGAAATACTTTGTATCCTGCAAGTCTTATTTTTATCTTCAACATCACCATGTCCAATGACGGATCTTCAGCCAAAATTTTGGCTGAATTACTATTTTGGTCAATCTCTTCGTTCAAAAATGTCAAGTTGTTTCTTTAATTTTTTTTAAGTCTCAATTTGTTCGTGATTTTTTGAAAATTGATGTACTTTGATATTTTTCGTTAAATTTTTTAAAGCGGAAGAAAGATCTTTCATCAAAAATTGACACTAGGATTATGTCAATTACACCAACAAATCAAATAATCATCCTTATTCAAAACTTCAATTTTAATGAAAAATCTAATTCAAGAAATTTAATAAAAATGACAAAATTGCATCATTTTTTCAAAAATCGAAACAAAATTGAGACAAAAAAAATTAAAAGACCAACTTGATATTTTTGAACGAAAATAGAAATCAAAAGAATAATCTCAAATATTTTATATAAACTAGTAAAAACATAGTATTCACTTTTTTCATGATAATAAAAAATAATAAAATTATAATTATTGTTATTATTATAATTATAAAATTAAATATAAATTATTTTTATAATCTTACTATAACTAATTTTCATTTATAATGATTAAATTTTAAAAAATAATTAAATTAAAAAATAATTAATTCCACAAATAATCATTTAAAAGATAATATTAACAAAATAATTATTTTTATTTAAAAAATATTTAAAATATAAAATTAAAAAATAAATGTGGACAACCCAAAAAAAACTTTTCTTTATATATAAATATAGATGTATACAAATTTATTAGAATATCAAATATATGAAATATATTACAAATATTAATTTTTTGAAAAATATATTTAAAATTATATATTAACAAATATAAATATAAAAAAATTGGAGGGCCATGGCCCTCCTTAGTCCTTATAGCTTGTTCATTAACATTATCAAGTCTCTTTTGTCATTGAAATTCATGCTAATTGTAGCTTATTTTCGGTATTTTTTGTTATGGTTAAGTATATTTTTGTCCTTCAATTTTTATTGAATTTTGGAATTAGTCACTTTTGAAAACCTTGAACAAATTTAGTCTCTTATCTTTATAAATACATGGATTTAATCCTTTAAACCAATTTTTTTAAGTTTATTTGATGTTTCAAACGCATTTCTCAGCTAACATTGAAGCGAACATATGTCAAATATAAACAAACTAAAATATTATAATGAAATGTATTTAAAATGTCAAATAAACTTAATAAAATTTGGTTAAAATGACTAAATCCACACATTTACCAAGTTGATGGATCAAATTGGTTCAAGATTTTCAAAAAAGACCAATTTCAATTTTCACTAAAAGTTGAAGGACAAAAAACATATTTAACCTTTTTTGTTATAATAGTTCTCAACCTTTTGGACATTTACAAACTAAAATAAAAGTCCCACTCTAACAATATTCGTTCATCTTTCACTCTTTTAATGGATATTCAAGTTTTTAACAACTTTTACTATGCAAAAAGCTTTATAAATTCTTTTATAAGAGTGTTTAATATTATTCTAGATTGCCTTCATTATATCACACCACTTTTAAATAACTCGTTTTTTACAAGTTTTGTTGCATGTCTAGTAAAAACTCAAATTTATAATTTTTTTATTTGCAATTCATATTTTTAAAATTTAAAAATTTAGTTCAATTATTAAAATGATTTTTTTTTCATAATCCGAATTGTACTTAAAATATAGTTCTTAATATTGTTTTTTTATTCTCAACGATCATTACTAAAGTTTTATTTTCTTATTCTCAATGAATATATATTTTTGACAATTTTATTAAAATAACATAACAAATTATCTATATTCTTAAAAAAAATATAATTCTTAACAAGATTTTAGTTATTTTTCTCAAAAATATCCATTATATAAAATATTTAAATAAATTCATTCCTACTTTAATTTTCAAATTAAACTCATTTATCACATTCTTATGAAAAATAGTACTATGTTTTCTTTCTCTCCTTTTCTTTTCAAATTTAAAAAAAAAAAACATAAAAAAAAATTTGCAA
>Ga0209589_1000084_pt1 | contig 92615 bp, 31 predicted proteins | sample CowpeawhiteBW_FD_187525 | JGI IMG/M metagenome (GOLD analysis project Ga0209589, IMG submission 187525) | Root nodule microbial communities of legume samples collected from California USA - Cow pea white BW (SPAdes) (version 2) | ecosystem: Host-associated > Plants > Roots > Nodule | place: USA...
TTTTTTTTTTTTTTTTTTTTCCAACAAGATCAATTCATAATGTTACTACTCAGTAATTGATTTGGGTTTGTTTTGATTTATATTTTGGCAGGCTCCGAGGAGAAACTGTTGCAGAGTGAGGAGGACGAAGGAGAAAGGGAAGATGGTGATAGATGTGGGTATGTGCAGAGATGGTGAGGTAAGCGAGACATAACGATGATGTTAATGTTAGTTATAAATTACATTAGGGAGTTTCTTAAAAACCTTATTTCTTTATTTATTGGGTAGCTCACTCTCATTTGAGAATTTTTTGTAATTTTTCCCTGGATTCACTGAAAAGGGGTGAGATATTGGGGAAAGTTCAATCACAATGTACAAAGAGATTTGTCCTTTAAACAAAAAATGTAGAGGGGGTCTCACAAGGAGAGCTGTAATAAAACCTGTAATTTACTTCCTATTCAACAAAATCATTACATGCGTGCTTATTTCTCCTCTCCTGTTTACTTTTTCATAAAAAAAAAAATCGACTTTTCCAATTTTTTCTCTCGTATATCTCCATATACGAGTATCTGATTCTGCACTATGAATACAGATTACTAAAATAAGATGCTAACAAATCTATTTGCCTTGCACACTACGTTGTGTTGTCTTCTGTAATACAGCTGTTGAGTCACATGATGAATCTAAATACTATATTATCAATGTCTAGGAATCTTTCAGAGGTAAAGGGTCGGTTTATACACTCTAATTAACCTTGATAGAATTATTTTTTATTATTGAATTAATTAGAATGCGTGCAATTTTATATAATTAATTACTTTCATTAGAACGTTTATTTTTGTATGAAAAAACAAATGAGAAGTAAGCTTTTAGAACAAAGGCTTGAGCTCCACAAGTGGCTCTCTACCAAAATTTATGAATACATAAATAACAAAAGAATCTTGAAGATTGAAGGACTAAAAGTTGTCTCCAGTGGAACCCACCTCTGACCCTGACCTTTCAGCTGTCTCTAATACAATCATTCACTCATTTTTCAAAATAAGTGTTTAGCAACTATTTCTGAGTTCTGCTTGATTTAAATGCTTTCTGTTAATGCTTTCTGTTATCTTAAACAAATGAAAGTATAATTTAAAGAATACTATTTTCAAATGCAAAGGCAAAATCACCTTTACTAAAAATTGGTTTAAAAAGGGAACTTTTCCCCTTTGACTCCATAGCCGTTTTTTTTATATCAATATCTAAACTCGGTTGTTATCTGATTTTGGTAGCTTTTTCCTTTAACAATGGAATCAGCCACAACCCACTTAAAAACCACACAAAATGATAGTTGTTTTTCAACCCAACCATATATTATTAGTGCTAACTCATGCTTTAATTTATTTATTTATTCAATCATTTTGTATCTAATATATGTCCATGGCACCAACCAAACCACCTCTTTCTCATTTCCTCACACTCGAAGGACCACAAAAAGAAACCTATTTCAAACAAATAAGTGTTGTACATCATTAAAAGCCCACTTCAAAACAAGAAGTAGCTTCATGAGACTTTGGTGTATACCTAGGCCCATTACATATAGGTTTGGGATGCCCTTCAAGAGGAATATTTACAATGTATTCTTTTTTCAACACACTTCCTACTATTTGTCAAAATTTACAAAAAATCATAAATTTTAGTTGACTCAACATCTCATTAACTCTTTAATTAACTTTTTCTGATTTTTAATTTTTAATAAATTTGACAAGAAAAAATGTGTCTTAAAAAAGTTAAGTTAGAAAATACATCGAGTCAAATAATTTCTAGGACGTACAGTTAATTACTCAACTACTTTTAAATGAAAATACATTAAATGGAATTATTTACAAAATGAAATTATTTATTTGAAAAAATTAAGTTAGGAAATACATCAAGTCAATTTGTTTGAAATCATTTATTTAATGAAATAAAATAAAATAAAATGCTTGTATAATATATCAGTTGATTATAAAAACGAGTAGTGTTTCTATCCATTTTAATAAGTAAATCCGATCTAACTTTTAAATAAGTAATTATATTAAAAAAATATTTAAAGTATAAAATAAATTAACTCTTTATTAACATGATTGAATCTGTCCTAATTAGATAGATCTAACTTTTAAATAAGTAATTACATTAAAAAAATATTTTAAGTATAGAATAAATTAACTCTTTATTAACATTATTGAATCTATCCCAATTTTAGTAAGAACCTAACATTGATCATGTATATGACCAATATACACGGTTATTTATAATTATATATAATTATATAGAATGAGATTTCCATTCACAATTATTATTTTTATTTAATCTTTTATAATATATATTTTTTAAAATAACAGTTATTTTTACATACTTTTTACAAAGTTGTCTTAATAGTTATTTTAGTTTCTTACTCCATTTATCATCGGTTATTTTCTCTCTTTTCTTTACTCCATTACCATGGTCAACTATATTAATTAAGATGTCATTAATTAAATATTAATAATAATGATATATATTATTAATTGTTTTCATATTTAAAATATAATATGCTACATTAGTAATTATATACTTTAACATAAATTAAATTTTATTAATAAATGTATTGCTACGTTTAGTTTTATATTTAATAATTTCATTAATTGAGATAGTAATGATATACATTTAGTGCGTTACTTTGACATATGCTTATTATAACTATAGCAATGTTAATATATATATATATATATATATATATATATATATATATATATATATATATATATATATATAATGTTTAAGTTTGAATTTGATTTTGAGATAGGTTTAGGAGGGTGAATATAAGAGAAAATAGAGCTGAAAATGAATTTGTTTGGATTAAAAAAAATATTAAGACATAAAGAGAAATAAGAGGATAGCATATGAAAGTTTGTAGGTGGTGTGATGAGTTTGATAGTTTAAAAAATATTTTAGTTGATAAAAATAGAAGATTATCATTTAACCTTTTTTCATAAAAGTATGTTAAATTAAACTGTAATTAGTATAAATTACACTGTAATGAAATGTGAGTGATTATTTAAAAAAAATATTAATAAAATTAGATCAAGTTAAAATTTATTTTATAGAAATTAAGTTGAAATAAGTTTTTGGTGATTAGTCTTAATAAAACAGTAATAATTTCAATTGATAAAAATATTATAGATTGAGATGTTAGTAATTATTTAAAATAAAAGAATATAAATATTGATAAAAATATACTAAATTAAAATTTGATTTATAGAAATCAAGTCGAAATAGATTATTGGTAATTAGTTTTAATAAAACTGTGTAATAATTTCAACTAATAAAAATATTTTAAATTGAGATGTGTTTGTTTAAAATTAATATAAACTAAAATAGGAGTAATTTGTTAAAACAGTGTATTTATCGATGAAAATAATTAAAATGAGTTTGTGAACCGGTGAACGGACGCAATAGTGAAATTAAAAGGCGAAAGTAAAAAGGGCAAATAACATTTAAAAACAAGGACAATTATGTAATTTCATAGACCAAGTCTTTCACTGCATATACCTTCGGCGTAGCGAGGATCATTTTCACATTGGAAACAAACATTTTCAATCTGGTTAATCAAATAATAATGACACACAACTATTATATTATTGATTGATATGAAATTTTACTATAATTATAAATAATTTTAACAAATATATTCAATACTAAGACAGTACATATTAATCTAAAATATACTATGATTTAAATATAAGTAACGTAATATATTGACTAGAATACATTTATTTAAAAAATTATTAATAACATATAGATTACATTAATATTAAATAAGTTATTGTTACTATCAAATTTAAGTTACATAATAGAAGTATCCGTTATTGATTCCCCTTTTACGCATAAATCATTGCCAATGAGTATTGAAGAAACAAAATTCACAAAGGTTTGGTACCATTTAGCATCTATAAATTTATAACCAACTAGTTTAGTTAGGAAAAACAAAGAAGGATATACAATTTAATATAATAATAAATATCTTAGTACAAGTATAGTGTAGATTAAATGTTTATTTAGCACATCGTGACACAAACCATCAAGCATTTTCAAAACAAGAAAAAAAAATACAAAGATGACGCACACATATTCATGCATGACTCCTAATTTTTAAGTTTAGAGTATTTTGGGTACCTTAATACGTAACCATAGTTGAGCCTTATCACGGTGCTTATTATATGTAATATAGCAGGTGGTTGGTCATATAAAGTTTCATAGCTGTGAATTGGATAGAATAGAAGCCAGTGTTTACAGATAAATGTTTAATTTCAATTGGTGTGCCTCTGAAATTTACTCTTCCTCTTTCACTCTTTTTTCTGCATCATATGTTTCATTCTGTCTATACCCACACTCGAAATCGCTAGAAAAGTAGCATATGTTTGCACAACCGCAATTAAGTGATTAAATGGAAGGCAAGGGAGGAAAAAATCATAGATTTGATTTCCTTATAATAATTTAAAGAAATAAAATTTGTTTCATAAGTTTAAAGTAAAACATTGTTAGATGTGTATTTTAAGTCTAACTCAATCCCATACACCATAAAACCTCTAGTTGATGTGAGATTTCTGTTAGAAGGTGGAATAAAATGTCTAAAAAATCTTGCCCTGATACTATGTTAACTCAATTCCACAAAATCACTTTGTAAGGTAAGAATTACATCTCACTTATACATATTATGAAATTGTTTTATATTTAGTTGATGTGAGACTTCCAACATATGAAAAATATTCTGAGTTCAACTCTTTCATAAAAAAATAGTGACAATTAATATTTGTTGATAAAAAAAAATATTAATACTTTGCAAGTTAATATAATCATTGATAATCTATCAACGATAAAAAAGAGTTGAAATCGCAAGTAATATACTCTAGGAGAGTTCAAATCGTTGAAAATATAATATGTAATTTGTTATATATATATATATATATATATATATATAAAATTTTCATTATAATTTTTAAATGGTTTTTAGGATTTATTTTTTCATCCATCTAAATACTAATACACTTTTTTTTTCCTTGAAGTAACGATTAAGTGATGAAAATTGACATGTTTTGTAAATCACATGTATACATAACAAAAAATATTTTTGAAGAGTAAAAAATAACGCATATAATATAAATTTAACGAAAGAATACTATGGCAAATAAAAAAAAAACTTACATGCTTCTTAGCTAAAATCTTGACAAGACTTTTCTTATTTTGCGAAAAGAAAATTCTTCTGGCAACAAAGATTTCAGTCGATAATGAATTTATTGATAAAATTTGTCAATAACTTAGAATTGCTATTACTCATAAATATTTTTATCTATAAATCAATCGATAACATGAGTGGTATATTGTTTGCTAAGTTTGATAAGATTTTTTGTATATTAAGAGAGTATAAGTGAGAAGAAAAAGAAAAAAGAAGACATAAACGAGAAAAAGAAAGGAAGAGAAAGAGAAAGCTCAACAACAAATTGTCAACTATGATGATCAAAGTTGGAGGAGAAGGAGGAAGAAAATGAGTTCGAGGTAACAACAATAGACGTTGGAGGGGGAGGAGAGGATTGGAGGAAGAAGAAGTAGAAAAAGAACAAAAGGAAAGAATAATGAGATGAGGAAAAAGAATATCAAATCCGAAATTTACTAATGTATTTATTAAATGTTCAAAATCTGTCATAAATTACAAATGAATATTTTGTCAATAAACATTTACCGATAGATTTGAGATTATGACAAATTATTGATAGATTTTGCGGTTTATCGATAAAATTTATGAACGACCATTTTACCAACAAAATTTTACTAATATCAACAAATTTAATCTATCAATAATAAACAATTTTTCTTGCCGTGATAGTGATGTACCATGGTCCAAAAATAAAATATGAATTTAAATACTAGTCTCATTATATACAAAATGGCCCGCATTTGCTCTTGCACACATGGGAGTACCTTGGCAGTACTCATGAAGCTTTCTCCCATTTTAGAACTCGTAAAAGCTGAAAAATTACATTTCAAAGAAAAAGAAGTAACTTGCCACTCTGAAATTGTTACATATCTAGTGATCATCAATTACGGTAATTTATAAAATAAATTCTTTTCTTTAAATTAAACATATATATATATATATATATATATATATATATATATATATATATATATATATTATAATATCGTTCTACTCTCTATCTCTTTACACTTCATTTCATTTTAACTATACAATATTTGTTAACTTTATCTCTTTTCAATTTTTTTTTTCATTTTTCTTTCCACACTTTTTGTCCTCTGCCAAATAAAGTGTAACCTTTTGTTTATTTTATTTTCCTTGTCTACCAACCTATTCGCTTGAGTAAGCTACTCTTTCATTAGAGTCATAGAGGTCGGTAGTCGTGAAAAGATAAGTAATAATGATGATGGATTACTCATCCATTGCCAACAATTTTTTTTGTAAAAAATAGAATCTTTACAATGAACTTAATTAACTTCTAACTAAGTTATTGGATTCTTAACACATCCATAACTTATTTGAATCCAACCACCAATTTCTTGTCGAAAACCAAAAGAATCTCAACCACTGCAGATTTTGGTTGCCTTTTTAATTCTATATAATTGCATCCTGAAAACATTCAAAGAAGATTTCTCAACAGTAATAATTATTATAGAAAATCAACCCAAACTATGCGACAATTAACCGAGTCTTGATTCAATGAAATTTGGAGAAGATTTTCTAACTTTGACAAACAATATAAGAGAGAACACGACACAAGGGTTGTGAGATGTGATTTGAAATAGTGAGATTCAAGTTCGAGAAATTTACGTTGCATGCAAAACAGTAAGGAATATATTGTCCATGTCTAAATTAATTGTCTTTTTGAGTCAATTATTTTGACCATTCTGATATTCTTCTCAAGCAAATCCATCCATGGATATAGTGTTTATGATCTAAAGCAATAAAATGGTTTTTTCTTGTACAGTGAGAAAAAATAGTATTGAAAATCAACATGAACATGACATTGGAATTAGGTCATATACATAAAACAAAACTTAACGTAAGAATTTTATAAACTTGAAGTGAAAAGTGAATTTATTTAAGAATTTATAGCTATAAGTATTTATTGATTGGAAATTATAAGCTGTGCATTATGATGGCGTAAAATAAGATCCAATAATGAAGGAAATTAAATAAGCAGGAGTGTAATTCTGCTATAGATACGTATCGATGTATGGTTCGTGGCATTGAGTTGGTGATGAAACTTTTAACACAAGTTGCAGTGATTAAAGAGCATGCATGATGATGCATCTGATCTTAAAAAACCCTAGCTAGTGCCTCCAACACTGTTGTAAAGATATAATTTTAATGGCGAAAAAGAAGGGGCACCGTTGAACCAATCATAAAACAGATATATCATAAAGCAACCATGAAGTGAACAAGGGACCACAAACCCTCCAAATTATCTTTCATATTTTCCCACCTCTTCTTCTTAGCATCCAACCAAAACTGTAAAGCCAAAATGATTTATTGTCCTTTTACAATATTCCTTTCTTTTCCCCATTAAATTACAAATATCTCCAATCCCAAAAAACTATTTATTTTCCTCTTCAACGCTTTGCTAGGGGAACCCCATCAACACACAAGAAAATAAATAATTAGAAGATTCAAATTCCAAAATAGATGAGGCATGCGCGTGATCAATACCTGTTGAAAAGTTTACATTATCTAACTACAAGTGTAGTGTAGCTGAAATTCTATATTATGGAACCATTAATATATATAATTAACTATGTACTATATATATATATATATATATATATATATATATATATATATATATATAAAAGCTAATTAACTAAAACTGAAAACTAATCCTTCTACTTTAACTAGGACATATATATATATATACTTACGTGACATCTAAATCCACGTCCTCCATGATGGAATTAAAGAGTATATAATATGATTAATGATATCATACCAAATCATGGAGCAATTGTGTCCCCATGAGATTCCTATACGGCATGTTTTGTCCTTCGCCGTCCAAAAGAGAGTACTCAACTGTTTGACACTCTTCTATCTGGTCCCGTGGGTAGAACATCGAGCTTTGAGTCGCTGGCGGGAACGCTAAACTCACCCCGCTTTCACCCTGCTGCTGTAACCCTAGCGTCAACGACACGCCCCCACCGTTCTCACCATCGTAACCAACCACGCCGGACGACTGCTGCACGTATGACGAAAACTCAAGCTCCACCGACCCGAACGCCTCCGCCGGATGGTTCCTCTCATTCATTTCGTTCTCGTTTTCGACGCTTTTCCCGCTCTTGCCGTCGTTTTTGTGCTCCGTGTTGCTCACCATCGACGACATCTCTGAGTCAATTCGGAGCAGCCGAGCCTGCGTCGGCTTCTGATCCCCCTCGGTGCCTCCTCCCTCCGACGATGCTACGTCGTTTTGCTGCTCCTTCTCTTCTTCCAAGTACATCTCCTCCACCATCGGCTTCCACAGCCTCACCCTCGCGTTGATAAACCAATTCGAAACCTGCTCCCAAATCCCACACGTGCCGGTGTCACCAAACCGTATTTGTTAATTCTTTAATTAATCTATTCATTTTCAACTTTCAACTTGCGTGCATGCAACAGCAACGATTAATTTAGTTACGATAATGTTCATATTCAAATGCAAATTATGCGAAGATATATAATTATATGCACACGTGCCTGACTTCTGGAGAGACCGGTTTGGCGGGCTAGGATGTGTTTATCGACATCACTTGGGTACCTGCAAAGGTTTTTCACCCAAAGCATTAATTAACACTAATGTGACCTTCGATGGCTCGTAGGAGTTACTAATTGATTAATGATTAGAGATAACTGTAGTGGGGGAAACGGGGCCCTACGTAGTAGTTGAGAGAAAGAGGCAATTCGAAACATTGTGATTATAATTTAATGTACAAAACAAAATTAAAATCATTCAAAATAAAGTGACAAAATACCAGAACATGGAATCTCAATGGTGATGCACAGAAGCTACCAAATTCAATTTCATTTCACATGGTTTTTTCTCGGGCACGAATCATTGATTCCTTGGGAAAATCTATTCTGTAGCTTACTTTTTATGCTCAGTTTCATCTCATCATTCATTCATATATGCAAAGCGATGAAGTGCATAAAATAAGAAGAGTAGAGAGGAATTACGGATGAAGAAAGTGCTCGAAAAGCCAAGCCCGAAGAACCGAAACGGATCGTTCGGGAAGGCCACGTTGAGGTCTCCAGGGATGGGTTTCCATCATGCTAATCTGTTGAAAGGCCCTTTGTTGTCTGAGTGATTGGTCAATGATTTTAAGCCTGGGTGTTTCGCCCCTTGTCGTGCCTGGTGCAACGGGATCTTTCTCTCCCATAGCTTTTCTGGTGGCTTGAATTTGTTCCATGATTCCATCTTTCAGACACCTAAAATGGCGAGACATGGCTCTCAGAGCCAAAGCCGAGTAAACCGTGGCTGCCCCGTTACCCGCCACTGCTTCAAAGGAGGAGACCACAGCCTTCATTTGGTTACAGTAATGTTTGTATCTTCTATCAACCTTAGACAACAAAAAGTGTGGGCAAGTAAAAGAAAAGTAATATATAAATTTCACTTTGAAAGTTACGGCCACCTTGGAATTGAATGAATCTTCGCAAGATTTTCATTAAAGTAACAGAAACAAAATGAAAGCGAAGTTGCTAAGAAAAGGTAAAAGGGGGTTTTGTTGCGAGGATAAATAAAAAGGCTCGATTGTCACGAGTTGGCATTGATGAAAAGGCCCGCACCAGCTGCTTAATTAGTTCAAGAATCAAAGTGGAAAGACCCCAATCCCATCAACCACACCAAAGAAAAGTTAAGAACATGGATTGTGACGGGTAATTCGATTGAAGTAAATGCATGGTTTTTACTCACTTTTTCCATGTTATGTGGAACAATCACACGGAAGATATTTCCTTCCCAAGTACAAACTCATCTCTTAAATGAACCCAAACAAAAATAAGAATATTTGAAACATATATGTACCTCTTCCAGCATCGATAGCAGCCTTGTCTTTCTCTTCTGCAACTCCACGAACTCTAGAGAGCCAAGAGAATGGTTCTTTGAGGAACCACCACCGTTGTTACCCTCTTCCCACGCCTTGTTCTTCAGAGACTGCTTCTGCTTTTGCACATCATTTTCCTTTGTTCCCAGACTACAAAACTCGTTCAGAAGGAGCTGTGCAGGCACCAAGAACTTGGAGTTCTTGATCAGAAAATGCCCCTGGTAAATATTCGCAGCTTTGTTAGGACTCACGTACCCGTCTTGCAACATTTGTTGCTGCTGTTGAGCATTGACCGATTTTCCAAAATACCCGTCTCTTGAAACAAAATCAGAAAGATGCTGATGATGGTTTGTTTGTCTTAGCTCGAAAGACTGCAACCCAATACTTGAAGGGTTGGTTGAACTGAGAGAGAGTGAAAGGCCTTGACTGGGCCTTTCGTTACCTTCACAGGGGAACACGCACCTTAAGGAAGAATCATCTAGCATTAACCTGTTCTCTTGCCACGGGGCAGAATCATGGGCGCCACCGACTATTAAATTCTCGCTACTTGTTTCAGAAATCCCTGATGTGAAGTCTTGCTTATTACTATACTCATGCTGGTTATAAAAATTGCAAGAAGACTCGTTCATAGTTTTGGAAGAGGAAGGACCCGCGTGTTGACTTGGTTTGGCGAAGAAACTTTTCCACATGACCCCGTTGCTTTCACTGTGTGGATTGAGATTCTTGGAAAACCCTATCATCTCCATGCCAGTGGTGAGGTTGAACATCTCTGGGTCGGTCACAAAGCCTTGGATGTGGTTCATGAGATGGGGTTGGAGAGTTGGGCTGTTCGATGACACATCGGGGTAGAACAACCCGGTTGACGAACCCATGTCCTTGGATTTCTCTTCACATAATTGTCGAGCCATCATGAAATTAAACTTCCACTTCTTGATAATCTATGTCCCCAGCAACACTTTCCGTTTATAAGGGATGCGCTTTCATCAAGCTTGAACAAAACTAAGAAATAGAGCCCCTCCGAGATAGTTAGAAACTGAAGAAAGCAAAAAAAAAAAATGAAATTTTATGTGTGTATGACTTATGAGTATATTTGAAAGTGAAAAAATTGAAAAAGTGGAAGATCTTACCGTAAGGTGGAATAGATGAGATTAGGGTAGATGGTTGTTTGATGAGAGTGGTGGTGAAGGTGGTGGTGATGTTGATGGTGAAGGTGTGGTTGGAAATTGATGAAGAGGGTAAATTAGAGAGGAAGTGGAAGCTGTTTTTCCTGAGTGTTGTGGTTTAAGAAGGCAACATGAGGGTACCATGAAAACCAACCTAGGAAGAAAGATGAGATATACTTCCTCAGAAATAGAAGATCAGATAGGGGTGATGATGACCTCCATGCTATGATCATCATTGATATGCCTGCTGCTCCAGTTCTTCTTCTTTTCTCTCTCTCTACCTATGCAGAGAAGTGGGTCAATGCAGAAAGATATATTAATACAGGTATACACCCCAAACAGTCTTCATTTAAATGCAAAAAATATCAACCAATTATTTCTTCCTAATTATTAAAAGAAATTCTACAATCACTCAAATTAATCATATTAAAATTTCATCTTAAATTCAATAAAAATCATTTTATACAATATATATTTTAATAAATATTAATGAATTTAGTTTCAATGACTGTGAAAGGTTTTTGTTTTTCATCGTTATTTATGCATAATATATTTAATTGTCTAATTTTATATAACAATAATAATGTGTATATGTAAAATTCTAATAAAAACGAAATTAACCTCAAAGTACACATAACATGGACCAGCAGCAACAACATAATAAAGTAAGATCGTCCTTTGCCTCATATATGAAACTAACTACTGTGTACAAGCCGCCGCATGAGTTGTTCTTTCATTTGCTAACACCGTGATCTTTCACAACAACATAAAATAGACATGTTTTTTTTACAAAAGTCCTGTTTTTAATTTTAGTTTGTCCTTCTATATTTTTTTATTAAATAAAAATGGTTATAAAGGTAAAAAAAATAATTATTAATTTGCAATGGGGAAAGGAATAGGGAAATCTTTGTAGGGAACGAATCCCTAGATGGAAGTGATTGGTAAGTAATGTGAAAAAAAGGGTTTTTGAGTGAGAAGAGAAGGGTGGGTCCTGATACTGCCTCCCTTATGTTGTTGTCTTCGTAAACAAAAGCTACCTCAGTTATTCCCTTCTGTTATATGTCTACACAGATAAATAGGGTGAACCTGCTCTGTTGTACTATCCATAACTGTATAATTCATACACATCAACGATCAAATTTTTTATTTTTTATTTATTTTTAGTTCATTCTTAACACTGAAGTAGAGTTTATTAAATATCAAGTAGTGAGAATTTTAACTCACCATTCCTAAGGAGAGAGAGATTGAATAGCAAAAACGTAGGTGTGTTTGGATTTGGATACGCTATGCTTTTCTATAGGGAAGGTGTTTGGTCAACACTGGTGTGTACAGGAAAAAAGACAGAGGAAAATAAAAAATCTGACAACTGATACTTCTTTCATTTCTAAATACAGACAATATACTTTAAACAAAAATGCTTTTCTATTAAAAATAGATGTTTCTCGTTAATTTTTAATAAAAACAACTTTAACTATTTTAATCCATAAATAATAAATGTTGTAAAATTCAAGAGATACTAAAAATTATAAATCCATCGTTAATTGATTTAATTTTAAAAGTCAACTAATAAAATAAGATTTATATCTATTTACATAGTAAAAATAGATGTTTCAGTCTAGTCTAGATTTTCATTTCAACAAAATGTATCATTTGCTTAAGCAAGAAGAAGATAAAAAAGAAAATTGAACATAGGTAATTTAACCTGTTTGCATTGTGGAAAACTTTCAATAGTATGTCAGCCACCGAGAATATGGGTTTCAACATTAGTTTTATGGTGTAATTTATATAAAATAGAGTATTTTTTTAATCATGGTTTTTGAATTTTTCCAACAAACAAATAATCATGTCAAAAAAATTCAGTGTGTAAATAAACAAAAATAACAATAATCTAACTCCCTTAATTTATAAAAAATAAATAAAAACGATTCAAATCTCAAAACTTGACCTATAGTCTACAAGTGTTGTTCATGGAAGGTTTTGTGAGAGAGATAAGTGTTGGTAGGAGGGAGGCACATATGTGGTAGCTTGAAGGAGGGTGTATGGAAAAGGAAGAAATACCTTTTTTTTTTAAATTAAGATTTAATTTATATTTGATAATAATTTTAAAACCTAGAATTTGGAGAAAAAAACACTTAAAAAATACACTTCATGTTAAGAGTGGGTTGATTTTAATTAGGCATTATTAAAATCTTAAACTATAAAATTGATCATTTAATTTTGTAAGGAATTAGTTTGCAATCACTTAATTTAGGTTTAATTACTTAAGAAATTAAAATTACAATAATTAAATGAATCCACCATATAATTTGAATAAATGTTATAAACTTGAGTTGTACAGGGTTTCATTAAATCCAACTGTAATATCTCATATCAATTTAAAAACAACATGTGCATATCAATCTTCAACAATTTGTAATAGAGCTTCTTTTTTTCATCCTTTATTTTTTTTAATTGAATAAAAATATAAATATGTACATTAAACTTATTCTCGTGTTAGTCCACTAATTAATTATATACTTGAAATTAAAAAACCATTACTTGTAAATTTGATACACTTCCTAAAATACTTAATAGTGTTTAAAAAACATAAACCTTATGCTAAATTTGGAATTAAGGGGTGAGATGATTTTAAGAACGAAAATGGTAAAGAATTATACGATTATAAAAACTTACTTAAGTAGTATTTACAACTTCTTAAGTGAGAGACCTATAACTCCCTTAAATAATAAAAAGGACGAAACACTACCTAAAATACGTTTAAGTAATATTTTACTTTAACTTAAATAAAAAATATAACTTGAGATCAAACAATTATTTATTTTATATATATATATATATATATATATATATATATATATATATATATATATATATATATATATATATATAAACTTATACAGACTTAAGTCCAGTGTGAAAAAAATATATTAAAACTTTGAAAGTGAAACTTGAAAAACATTTTCTAAATGTCTTTATCACAAATTCTTTAAATTTTTAATTTACAAAGTTTATTTGGAACTTGCCAAAAAAAAGTAGTATTTATAATAAAGTAATTTATGCTCATTTACTTAAAAAATTATTATTTAAATCATTGAGTGATCAATGCTATACATTGAACCTGGATGAATTAATACTTTATTTATTGCACGAGAGGTGATTTAATAAGTTTCAACTCTAATTTCTGGTTCGTATTTCACCTACACACTTTACACATTTATTGTTTAACAAAATCACAAACAAGTCATTTATTTTTTTTCCTTTAACATTTATTTTACTTGAATTATTCTAAAAAATCAAACCATTGTTTTCACATCTTGAATTATTGTGTAATTGTATATACATTACGTGAAATTTTTTTAGGATTTGATACTTGAATCTATATCTATTTTAGAATACTTATTAGTAACTTGTTAAAATCCTTAATAGATGGAGGCTATGTTGGAAAAGATGAAGGGAATCAAATGACGAAAGAAACAGATAAAGAGATATGTTAGTTTGTTTTCTTCACAAGGACTTTAATGTCAGTTCAATTTTATTTTATTTAAAAAACAAAAAAACTTCTTATATTTTTCAAAAAGAAATCAGTAATACTTATCATTATATCCATATAGAAAAATCCATTCAATTTTATACTCATACTTTCAAGAAAATATCCATGTTCAAATTTATATATTGTCGTTAAATATTTTATAATATTCTCTTTAATTAATTTAAATATAATCTCTCATTGTACCTTTACTTAACAAATTAAAAGCAAAAATTATTTTAATGATAGAGGTTCATAGCAATATCAGGAAATTTTGATTGATAAATAAAAGGAAGTAATGTTGATTAGCCAAAAACAAAATTTAGAAGCATAGGTAATAAAGGCAGTAATGTTGGGAGGTGCATTGTTTGGTGATCCTATCTTTGCCCATCTAAATCTTATATTAATGGGTGAATTAAAGTACTCCACCCATTCCTCTCTCTCCATTTTGCATGGGAGGGACCGCATCATCCTTTATCTTTATTATTCTTCATCCAAACATGCCCCTCCACGCGCATCTACTTTCGCACCCAGCACTCTACATAAATCTCAATTAATGCTACCTAAGTACAATTATTACTCAATCATCATCATCATTATTCACATTTTAAAACCCATCAAAACTTCACTCAACATTATCACTAACACTAATTCCCTTCATCCCATTCAAGGCAATTCCAACAGATAATTACGTAAAGCAAGATTAAATCATCCATGAAGTGAAGGATAGTAGTGTCTGTCCATTCAACACTCTCACGTTCGCTTCTTAGTAAGCCATCATTTTTGGCCATTTCTAATTTTGCATTTCGTCATTTTCAATCAAAAACACGTCCAAGAACAACGTTGTTTTGCATCAAACCGATGTTATGTTATGAATCTTGGTGTTAAAAAAAAAAAAAATTGAATTGAAAGGGGAGATGAAAAAGACGCGCAAGAGAAGAGAGTGGGAGAGTGAAGAAGTGATAAAAAGGGTGGTTGGTTGGTGTTTGTGGTCCTTTTTCTGTGTTGTGTTTTGAACGTTGGTGCAGCTTTCTCCGCCGCTTGCCAAATTTCTCTTCTTCCAACCCAACCATGACATCACACACCAACTTCTTTTCTTTCTTCTTATTGCCACTTCTCACTTCTCATACTGCTTTTGCTCTTTCTCTGCACTCTGCGCATGCTTTCAACCGCATCTCGCTGCGCAGACTCAAGTGAATGCATGAGATATAACGTGATCCCATATAGTTGGTATTTATCACGGGACAATTGATGTGATATGTAATATTTATTTTTCAGCAATTATTTTACTAGAAATTCTACTCTTAAATTGTGACTTGATTCATCTGACATCTGTTACGGAATAATTATGCAACCTACAACAATCTCTTCCTTAGTTCTGATATCGATTATTATAATCCACTGCTGTTACCACTTTATTTATACAAGTCTGGTCTCACATTTTTGAGAACTATATATTCTGGTGTGAAGAAGTGTAGAAAAATTATAAATTAAGGAGTTTATAATTTTTTTATCAAAACTTATAAGTAAACAAAAAATACCTCTCGTTTTGTTATATTTATATATTCTTCAATTTCTTAACTATTATTCTAAACCTGGTGTGCGACAGACTTTGGGAATCTTTAATCGGAAGATTTAATATGAATTTAATATAGCACTTATTTATAGGTATGAGATAATAATTCTTTGTTCACATCTCTAATCATGGGGCCCTCCGCAATGTTAATATCATTGATTTCCTAAGTTTCCATTAGGATTTTTGTGGTATTATAGTTATGAGAGAATATAGTTGGTTAGTTAATGTTTACAAATTGGTGAAGGGAATTCCACAATTGTTGCGCACACAAGGGTAACAAATGAACTTACTACAACATAACAAATGAACTTGTGGATATTCTTGAACTCATCTTGATTTTAATAAAAAAAATTTAGCAGGATCATCCGAGTCATATTCATTTCGCCTTTCTCTTTACTTTAAACTATTAAAATAGTTTTAATTTAAATTGATTTTAAAAAATTATTCTTTATATTTTGTTTTATTGGATGAACCATTATTTTGTTAAACAACTTTTCATTCTGTCTCTTAATTGCTTCATTCATTTAATATCTACTAAGTTTATTTAAATTTTAGAAATACTTTTTTAGCATAATTTCAATTTCACAATTCTTTTTAAGTTTTGTTTTGATAATCTATTACATTTTAGGAAATATAAATGTTAATATTATCGAATCAAATTATTTTTGGAATACATATTTAATTATTTATGATCACTTTTATTATTTTTATTTTTTTTTATTTTTTTTATCATGTAAGTATTTAACTACCAATTTCAACGTAAACTCTTAACCTCTTTTTTTTCTCTCTTTTGTTCTACATTTTGTTTAATATGAGAATTTTCTTTTCATTATCTCTTGATGGTAAAACTCCTTTTATATCTACCAAATTCATTTAAATCTTCAATACATTTCCAATCTTAATAGTTGCAAAATTCACAAATGTTACCATTCTCATGAAATTTAATTTTTCTATCATTATTTACTTTTTTCGTAATTAATTAACATTTTTAAAATTGTTATCATTAATTTTTTATATAATTATAATTTCTCACTTAATCAGACACCCCGAAGAAAATAAAATATTTATTTTTCTGACATTGAATCTTTGATATTGTCATATTTTTCTATTCTTGATTTTTATTTTTTACAATAATCTTATTTACTTAAGAATTAAAACAATGTGAAAGTAAATATATATATCCTTTATTTCATGAAAAATGAAAATAAAACATTAGTTATATTATGACAAAATTAATATACATTTTTAATTCAAAAATAAAAATTGGTAATCAAGCCCTCGTCAAACACTTTTTGGATTGAAACATCTTATAAAATTGTGCCCAATAGGTATAACATAATGATACAATAACACTTTGACAACGGTAATTTTTTTAATCGAAACAAAAATACTATGTCTCTTTTCAAACACAAACCACGTTTTTTTTTTCACGAGAAGAATCTCTCCAACTAATTGTTAACTAATATACAATTATTATGAAGGTATAAGTCGAATCCCCAACTTATAGACTCTAGAACTATCTCACAACTTAGGAAGGAAGAAATAAAATTATATTTTGGTTTTCCCTAGAAAAATAAAAATCAAAGGAAATAAAGTATGCGCAAATTCTTGCACACCGACTTATAAATATTTAGCTACTTATTACAATCATCTCGCAATTTAAATTATCAAATATTTATCATTCGATGAAAAGTTATAATTATTAGTCGAGTGTAACTTTTGTTTAAAAGTATAACAGTACAAACATCATAATTTTCGATTGTAATTTAGCTCACTTAACTCCTGTAATACAATAATTAATATCACTTCAAATAAATAATTTTTGTATAATTTATCTTTTTATGCTATCCATATATATATATATATATATATATATATATATATATATATATATATTTATATATTTTTTTTTTCTTAATTTTCAATGAATTTTGGAATTAATCCATTTCGAAACTTTGGACTAATTTTATCCTTCATCTTTCAAAATACGTGGATTTAGTCCTTTTAATCAAATTTTGTTAAGTTTATTTGACATTTCAATTGTTGTTTCATAATAGTATTTGACTTAACATTTAAATAACAATGTGTCAAACAGTCTAAATAACTCAAATACAATTTTGAAATACGTATGAGACATCAAATAAACTTAACAAAACTTGATTAAAATGACTAAATCTATGTATTTCGAAATATGAATGACTAAATTAGTCTAAAATTACGACATGGACTAATTCCAAAATTCATTAAAAGTTAAGAGACCAAAAACATATTTAACCTATATATATATATATATATATATATATATATATATATATATATATATATATATATATATATATATATATATATATATATTAGTATGATGAGATATTGCAGATTTAGATTGTAAAAAGTAGAATTGTGAAGTAGGAAGAGCGTCAGCAGATTCTTCTTGGCTGGTGTTACAGGATTTGGATTTTCAATGCAAGATGGAGAGTGTTGAGAAAATTGAAAAAATAAAAAAGAAATGTGTTTGAAAGTGTTTTGAGTCCAGAAATGGCGGGGGAGTGTAAGAGTAAAAGAAAAGTGTGATGAAGTGTGTAGGGTAGGGTGGTCCATGTTCTTTTGAGTGGTACATACAGGTATATTTGTGGTTCCTACTTAGGACCATCCTAATCCTAGGGTTACTGCTTTTCCTCAACTAGGGAACCTACCCATGCAACCCCTAAACACTATAACCATCCTCCTTTTATTAATTACACCATTTCAACTGTGTCTCAGATTGAGACATCCAAAAAAAACATCCTTAAACTATTATTATTAATTACATTCTTTTCTTTTCTTTTCTCCCCCCTCGATTTACTGTAATCCAATCCCATTCATTTCTAACTCCAACCATGCTTTCATCTCATTTATTAATTTCATTTTATGTGCAAATAAATATTATTCAGACAAAACAAAAGTATTGTCATAAACAAAAATAACATATTCAATTATTTACTCAAGACAGCCTGTGTTTAGAAGAGCATACTAGATTCTAATAATAGGATCATTAATCCTAATTAACTTCACTTACACAACCTAACACCTCGCTAATTCCACTCAGCCATCATTTTTCCTACATTTTCAACCATTTAATCTCCTTTCTAAAACACATATTTAGATATTTTCTTACAAAATATAAAATACTTTTTCATATACTAATTGTCCTAGGTTAGAGTGTGTCAATTGTATCGTAGAATGAGATGTGAACTAACTCACAAATCAAATTATAGTCTTTGCACTGTTATATTCCCAAGTAGAAGAAATTATGTTCCAACCATCAATTATAACATTTGTTTTGATTAAATTTAGAAAAAATTAAATTTGGTTGAGTAAAATTAAAATATCTTTCAACAAAAAAGTTTTATGATTTTGCTTTGAAACTAACCAAAGTCTGAAACTCAATGGAACATAACAAAAATTTGTCAAACATTGTCTGTGATTTTCAATACAGAGAAAAATTGAATTTGAACTCTCAAGCTAAAAATTAAACACACACTTAGTAAATGATATGGGCCCATTTTTTTTAAATTAAGGTTACAAAGTAAGATTATTAGAGAAGAGATCAATTATTTTATGAGATAGATAAGATGAATAAAATAAACTCTTAAGTAAAAAAAGATTGAATTTTATCCATTGATAATAAACTCTACGTCCAATACGAAAAAACTAATTTATATATAGATTAAAAATATTTTGAAAATATGGTTTTATTATTATTATTTGTTTTCATTTATGGCTTACTTTAACATAAATTTATTCAAATTGACTACTTCTACAGCCTAGGAAAACTTCTTTTATTATTTATTATGTTTTCTGAGAAAAATTCAAGTGATTTTGTGATATGTATTTTCGTGTCACTGATATTTTTTTACAGGAAAAATAATATTACTCATAATTTGTTAACTGTCTTTTTCTTCCTATGTATGTCATTTCCTGTCTTATTATAACCGTCGGTTCAAGCATTAATTAACAACAATAGCAGCAGTTTTATAAAATTAATTTTATCATCATAAATTTATTTATTTCGTCTGGTGTCCATCATTAATTAATATTATTAGAGGTATAAAATGAAAATAAACATACTATATTGAAACTAAAAAGACTTATTTTAGTACATATATCATATATTTCTTATATACACAACAATTATGACATAAAATAAGTATTCTTGAATAATTTTGAAATTTTATTGTAACACTTTTTGATAAGTGTAGAAGACTTATGGACTTCCAATAAAAAAAATGCAGTCAAACTCACTTTTGTGAGGTGTAGAATTATAACAAACAAAGAGAAATTGTGGGATAAAATCAAAACAAGAAAATACCTATAGAAGGCATGTAAAAATACATAAAAAAAAATTATCAAACACAAAAAATTTTAAATGTTGTTAATTTTAAATTTTGATTATTTTATCACACTTATCTTAAAATATATTTTTTGTAAATTAGAAAAAATATTGTTTATATAGTTTACCCAATTAGTAAATTTTGAAAGTTTTTATCTAATGATAAAAAGTTAATTGGAAATTTGTTTTAATTCCAGAGGTTAGAGGTTTCGTGCACATTTTGAGAAGCTTTATTCATATGTATTTAGAAATATTTCCTTTAACTTGCAGCTGAATTTCCACGTTAAACCCACTTCCTTTGGCCTTGTCCCTGGAATATTGTGTTAAAAGGTTTTTGCAGAAGACAAATTTAATGAAAGCTACCTTTTATGTTTATTCCAATAAATTCGTTTTCTTTTTATTTTTCTGCATTAAATTTCAACATGAAAGCTATTTTTTTCTAGTTGGACGGTTGCTTCAGACAACATCATATTTTTCATATTATGATATTCGTTTGTTGGGTAATTAAAATAAAATAAGTTTGAGAAAGAGATGGAAATGCAAGTAATAAGAAGTAAAACAAAACAACCGTCAGTGTTCGATTTTTATTGTGTTCTCGCACGTTAATTAATCAAACACAGTCAATTTTTTGTATTTTAAGTGTGTCATTTAATTACTTGTTTAAAATGAGAAATAATTTAATATAAACTGTTGCAATGAAAATATTTAAAAATAAAATAATCATTGAAGTCCAAAAATGAAAGTATCTAGCTGGTGGCCAATGATAAGAATAACAGTGGGAACGGGTAATTCTTCCTTCAGACTCATTCCATGGTATTTATCAGTAAAAACAAAAATTTCAACATTCAAAGAAAAAAAAAACATTTTAGCATCATATTTTATTTTATGTGAACAAACTGAAATTCTTGCAAATTAAATCAATACTTCGATAATCAGCCCACAGAAACAACACTACATGGATGATGTATTTTCTTTATCATACATATTTAAAATCTTCACCACAAAATTTTTCATATAAGTTTTCTGATTTTTTTTTTAATTTAATATGTTATATAATATTATTTTTTAAAAATTTTATGTAGAAACTAGAAATATATTACTTTTCTTAATGCTAATTTAAAGTAGGATGATGAAAAGATGCATTTATATATTATTTACTATTATCTATATTCTATTATCTTTGTGATCTTTTACATAATATTGTAATGGTTGTTTTTGGGAAGCTTCGATTGGATACAGGAAAAAATTGACAGGGTGCAGAAAGTAACACTATTATAATTTATGCGTAAGTCCATCCTAAAACTGTAAAATAAATGTTTTAATGGGCCTTTCCTTTCCTTTTATTTGTCAAAAAACTGATTGGTATTTTGCATTTATGATCCCCTTATGTGTGTACTATTTGAACTTGCTTCTAACTTATTTATCAATATAAATTTGTTTTGGAGTTGAATGAACAGTTTTCTCAAGCTCTGTTAATTTGCAACTGATTTTTAATTTTTTTGTTGTTGGGCCTATACTTTAATTGTCACAACTTTTGCTATAATTGAAGAAAAGATAGAAAGCACTGAACCCAAATAACTTCATTTTCATGATTCGTGTGAGGAACTTATAACATATATATATAAACAGTATGCTAAAAATATCTAACACTACAAAATATGGTAGGTCAGATTTTTTTTAAAAATAAATTTGATAAAGGTTAATAATTTACGTGGCCATTTCTAAATAAATGATAGACAGACAAAAAAAGGCTTACGAAGCATTATGTTGACTAACTAAAAAAGACTCTGTTTCTATGTGTGATTTATCAATAAATTAAACTATAAGAGATTGTTGTTGGCAATAAACTATTATAAAACCCAATAAATTTACTTGACAGTTGTAATTAAATAGTGATTTTCAAAATAGTTTATGCTATTGGCGGATGAGACTTTTTATTCAATAGAAAATTTGAAAGTGAAAGACAAATGGCAAATTATAGTAATTTATAATTAAATATGCCAAAAACAGACAAAACATAGCACTTGATAACGATGAGTGGTTTTTTTACCAGGATTTAATGAGAACAGACATCATTATTTGAACACTTATCAAGCATGCTGATGTTAATTTTCATCATCAATTACTACATTAAGGTTTTCTTTTTCATCTACTTAACGTGGAATAAAACATTGTCGTTATTCTGTTGTTTTTATGACCTTGCTTACAGTAGTAAAAAGAATTAAAAAACAAATTGGGGCAACATTGTCATATTTGAGACGAAGCTTTTTTCTTACTTGACGTACAAAGTTATAATATTGTCCCTTTTCCCTTTTCCTTCATTGTTAGATTTGTGCAAGGTAGCAGCATGTCGACAGAACATAAGCAATGAGACAGGGGCATGTTTCTGTTGTTTGCAAATAGCAACCAGTTGTTGGGTCAACCTATTTGTTCAATTATCATGTCTCCATCGAGCATACATGTTTTCTGGTCGTTTGACTAGTATTATGGAAACTCCAACTTTGCAAAACTTCTTCCTTTCCACTTCTTCATCATTCTTTCCCTTTTCGTGAAAAGCATGGATGATTATGTTGCCTGTACCATGGCTAATTTCCATAGCCATTTCACCATGCTTTCATAAAGAATCTAACACACAAGCAAGAAACAAAAACCCAAGAACGGTGAAAGTGAAGGTGAAGGTTTTGCATCTCTCAAAACTTTTGTTGAAAAGCAAGAAATAGAAAATGAATCCACAGTCTTCAGTAAAGAAAAAACAAATTATATTCCCAAAGTTTAACCTCCCTCCAAGTTATTCCCATCATATATAACACAACCGGTTGAATATATTCAATACTCAATACCATTCAATAATCAAGATAACCTAATTTGCAAGAAAGATATTTAAGTATATGTATATATCTCCATCCTCCTTTTCACCACCATCATCTTTCTTGCATTCAAAGCTATTTGATGCTCTACCATAAAAGAAATTTTATCCTCGTGTTGAACCTTCCATGAACCCAGCGGAACATAACGTGGAACGAGTTGCTGAACTCGATAAACATGGCTCATCTTAGGAACTTGGAAAATTGAAGGCCAACCATTCTTTAACAGCATTCAACTACCTTGAACTCTTGCCGGGGAGCTTGCATTGAACCATCAGAAACTTATATTCGTCACTGAAACTACAGTGAGAAACACAATACCAAGATTGAATTATTTTCCAGGAAAATGCATTTTACTTATGTTCGGGAGCAATTACGGGATATTTACTGAAGAAAACATGCATTTCTAAGGAATAGATTTATGTGGCAGGCCTTGACAAATAGAAGTTGAACAATTTAGGAATATGCCAATCAAAAGCACAAATATGAGATAAAGACCAACGAATCATACAACTAACTGACCAAGACGAAGTTTACCTGCATAAGAGAATAATGCAACATAAAACAAACAAGAGATCTTCACAGCCAAAAGGGATGATGCTAGTATTGGCCAGCATGTTCATAACTTCACACCGAGAAATAAAACAAAAGAATCTCACGCTTATAAGAATTTTTAAGCAGATTGACTTCAAAGAGCAAAAATCAAGCATCTAAACTTATTACTGTGCGGCCAATGTGATGATGGTGTGCCAAAATATTCACTGACAAGTTAACAACACTTAAACAGCATCCAGGCATCAGAAAATAGAAATGATGCCACCACCAGTTATTTTTAGAAGAAAATCTAATGTTTAGTCAACCACATGAATCTTATTTTATACTTCATTCGGACAAGTCAAAAACGTTATCAGAAATGGTATTTTGGAACCTAAAAAATTATATAAATTACAAAAGAAGCTAGGCATGTCTTGCCACCACACTACATGGATACGAGGAAGTTGGAACTATCATTGATAAAATAAAGACTGATTTTGTCTTAGGTACACTACATAACCACTTTTGTCAGTTCCTTCTCTAGGAATGTCATCCATTCTATAGATAAGAGCAAAATTACTGATGACCTAAGTGTAAATAATACAGCAGATATGAAGTGAGAAAAGGAAAGAGGTTCCATGCACCGACTCAAACTAAACGACCCTCTTTGGTTATTTCCAACAAAATAGGTGGTGAAGATAAACAGTGCTAACTTCTAGCCAGAGCATGAAGGCATCAAGTCTAACTACATATTTCACACCATTGAATTTGCAGGTCGTAGATGAATCAAATAGACATGATCACAAGAAGCACAAAAGGTGACGTACCCAATAATTTACTGCCAATTTTTCCACAGTGGAACAATCTGTCTTCAAGGGTTCTCAGCTGATGTAGTTGTAATTCGTAGTTGTCTTGTCCGTTCTTGCTCTCCATTCCTCTTCCAGAAAGCCCTTCTCCACCAAACTTCAAATCCTCTTTGAATATTTGGGCAATCTTCGCCGGAATTCAAGAAACGATCAAACCAAGCAAGCAAAATATCCTGTTGCCAGGAGAGTGGCAGAGTAAGAATCGTGTTACTGAGACCATCCTCAATTAGGTGCCTATCAAGCCCCTTCGATGCCCTCCTCATCCAACCAAAGTCATCATAAAAGGGCACCAACCATGTTTTTAGAAGCAAACATCTAACATCTTTAGAAGCCAACAACTGTCCTTTCCCAATCCCAACAAACAACCTTGCTGTAACTCTGCTAACCTCAAACCTGTGAACTGCTGGCACCTTAGAATGAGCTTCAGCCAAATCTGCCTGAGAGGCCCATGTTTTCAGGAAATCCTCGGCAATCTGTCTGTCAACTAAAATATCCAAAATCCAATGCAAATTGTCTGCTTGTCTTGCAATTTGACTCACATCCTGCAAGTCCGAACCCGCAGCCTGCAAAAAGTGGTGACGAAGTAACTGCAGACAATCATCACATGCTAAGTACAGCGACTCCTTCCGAAGATCATTCTGAGAAGAATTTTCATGCAGCATCTTCGACACTAACCCTTTCATCTCACGCCTGGCCTTCTCATCCTTGCCTTCAAGAACCACACGGATAAGCTTAAGAAGAACCTCCTCATTATCACTCCCCTCTTCATTTCCATTGGTAGCAGCATCAGTTGAAACCCTCTTCAAAACCTCCCCTGCGCCAACCGCTTCAAGACGAAGCTCAGAAAGGAGCGATGCCACCTTCTCTTCCTCATCCTCGGCCCAAGGTGCCGCTTCCAAGTACTCCAAACAAGACAAAACCCCAGCATCAAACCCAATGGCAGCTGAAACCTAATAAAAAACCACAAGGAAAAACAACTGGTTCAGCCCCACAACCCTAAACAAGGCAAATTCCAAACAGGCACAAAAAACAGCAAGGGACGAGAAAAGGAATGCATTGGCGTAATAAATAGCCAAACCCATAACCTAAACAGCAGAATTTCCATCCTTCAACTGTTCACATACGAAATTCAAACTTTTCCTACTGCCCAAACCTAACCCCACAGCATCATTTAATTAACATCCACTATCCATCCAATAAAACAGAACAGCTAAACTGTTCCATCCCAAAAGAGTAATCCATATTGTTTAGAATTCGAGATTAAAAGTAGTTCAGATAGAACTCTTGCCCTAACGCACTAACCACCAAGACACACACTTTAAGAACAAATCTCAGATGGCGTGATCCTAACAATGCAGCCAAGTTAATGCCTGAACAAAATAACAAAACCCTCAGAAAACGGCGTTACCTTTAGGATACCGAGAACTCTGGAGACATCCTCCCTCATGAGCTTCTTCCTAAGATCCTTACAATACATCAACCTCAAGGTCTCGATGTAAACCTCCACATCGTCGCAATCGGCGATTTCAACTTCGTAGGGAACCGGCGAGCGCTGCTGCTGCTGCTTGGTCCAGCGATCGGAGAGCTTCACCGAGAAGAACCTACTATGCGCGACGAGGATTTGGCGATGCACGTTCATGGAGACACTGATTCCATCTTTGGAGCTGAGCGTGAGCTTGATATCGCTGGAAGCGGCATCGTTGAACTGGTTCCCGGGGCTGCGGGACCCCAAGAGGTCCGAAATCCGCTGCATCATGAGGGCGTGGCGATCGAGAATTTGGGGTTTGTGCAGCGACGACGCAGCGGCGGCGGTGACGGTGGTGGGCGGGATGTGGGTGGTGGGCCTGTGGTGGACATCGGGCTCGCTGGCCATCATCTCGAAGAGCGTGGGGCTGGATCGGGTCTTGTCGGGCGGGGGGGACATTGGGTTCAAAAGGCCCGCGGTGAGGGCGGAGTTAAACTTGGAGAAGCTGGAAGGGAAGTCGTGGGCCTGCGGCTGGGAGGGGTGGTGGCCGTTGGCGGTGGGGGAGGAGTGGGTGAAGTCCATTATCGGGGAGAAGCGCCCCGGCGAGAAGCGGATCCTGTGGGTGGAGGGAGATTCGGGCAATGCAGGTGGTTCGGGTTCGGGTTCGGGTTGTGATGGGGTTTGGGAACATATAGGGGATTGAGGAGTGCGACGGTGAGGGATTGTTTGGGTGTGGTTTGGAGATGCCGCAGCGGAGATTGTCGTTTCTCGATACTTGCGTCGTTTGGGCTTGGTGGGCTGGTTTTGAAGTTTGAGGAAAGTTGTTGTAGTTGTCGCTGCCATCCAATGTTGTCGTTCTTGTTATTGTATTGTTGTTGCGATAATCACTAATCACACTGCTACTGCTACTAATCTCTGTTGCGCCTGTTTTTCTTCTTGTCCTTTAGCGCATCGCAGAAGAAAGAAGAGAGAGAGAGTGGCGCAAGGTTTAATAAATGGCGGTGGAAACGAGACGTGTGAGGTGGGAATGGGATAAAAAACCCACACAACCATTAATACCTGAAAGAGATATCACCCTCATTCTTTTCCAACTGGAATTCACCATTTTAACCCCTTTGCTGTTTGGTGGGTACATTCACTCACATGCGCAACCACACAACTCACATTCAAAACTCAAACCAACAAACATCATATGTTACTGGTAGATGTGTATTGTCCCTCTATATTTCTGTTCCCAACCCTATGGTTTCATTAATCTCATCAAAAAAAGTTTTTCTTTTTTTTCCAAATCCTGGTTTTGACTTTTGAACACAACAATATGGCAGATTCACATATCATTAATTATTTCAGTAATAAATAAACTAACACGTGAGATGTCTTATTTTATGGCTCCTCTACTTCAACTACGCTTAGCCTGCACTTCTTATATTCTTGTCAGACTTAATTTATCATTCCTTTAAACTCCTTCTTCTTCTTCTTTTCTTATTTAAGATATGCCGTGCTTTAAATTTTAAAATTATGTATTTTATGGAAAAAAAAAGAAGAATTTTCTTAATTTTTTAGAGAGTTTTTTAACCCGAAGCTCCATGGAGTTGTACTAATGATGGTGTCGATATTTGGCAGAGAGCTAATAACTCTGTTTTTCTATGGCCAGCTTTTCTTTTCGTGAAAGGAAAACAAAAACTCAAAAGTTGTTGTTTTTCATCATCACAGATTATCATGTTAAAGCCACAAACAATTGGTATCATTTTTTTTTCTGGTTTTCAAGGCACGTTTGAATCATACTAAGACGATCGTCTCCCACCTTATCACAATATTATTCATGTCTGCTTCAAGTTATTATACAATACATTTAAAAGATGCTTACGTGGATCGTTGTTTTTCCATGTTTGCTCATTAGTGCGATTTTGTAGAATAACCATGTCTTATTTGTAGTAGTTTAGTAAGTCCTTACTTAGAAAGTCTAGATTAGTTAAGAATGTTTTAATATTTGATTATTTTATTTCATTTTATTTTGTTTTGTTTTGTTTTTGATGTAGTAATCTCATTCAATAATTTGTTCCGAAAGGATGTCATTTTATGTAAATAACATTTTCTCGATGTTGTACAATATACTAGCTTCCTATATTTGAAGTTGGACCGCAAATCTATATTTGAAAAAGACAAATTCTGTTTATTTAATTTACATCATCTTATTAAATGTTCTAATATAGGTCATTTGTTTCTTAAATTATTAGTTTTCAATTTATCTTGATATAATAAAAATAATAATATTAAAAATAAGATAACAGAGTGTGTCGTAACCGTTAAAAAATATTGTTTAAACATATAAAGAAGGAAGATATTTTAAGCTTCTTTATAAACTGACACACTCTCAACAACAACAAAAAACACACATAAATCAAATATCAAAATAGTTCAATTCATAAAATAAAATGATTACAACTTCTGATTAATTAATAATGTAATGTTTTACATTGAAACTGCAAAGAAATTAAACTCCATTAAATATATATTTTTTATGGCACTAGTAACGATTTATTAATTAAGAAAAATATTATTTCATTACGCCTTATCTGAATTTCTAAAATTGATTCCAACGTGGAAACAAAGTGCTCTCACTTTAAGATCTCAGCTTTGTTAGGATCTTGTTAATGCCAAAAGCCCACAAATTAAATTATTCAAATACCACTTTTTAAAAAAGTTTGTTCTTGTAACGATGTTCTCATATGTACTTGTATATCTTTGTATAAATTTAAATGATATATTCCAAAAAAGTGTTTTTTTAACATTTTATCAATTTAACTATTGGGTTTTATTATAGAATTTTTTTCATCGAACATTTTACAATCATATATATTTTCTTCTTCATACCTTTTATCGATATATTAAATGTATAGCAAATTATGATTATGTATAACATCACATAATTTTATTATATATATTTTTTAAGCAACACCTATTTCTCAAAGCAAGTTGTGTTCCTCTGTGGACCACTGATTTGGGTTCTTCTCTGGATAGTATGACACGACACCAACCTCCTTTTACTTTTACCCTTTTTTTTACGGTGTTTCAAATTTCAAAATACTCAATAATGGGCTCTGGCCCACACGTAACATTACTAGCCCAATAATTCAATTGTCAGGGCTCATTTTTTTCTCCTCCATGTTTTTAAAGTACAGAAAACAACTCGGATATATTACTGGTACTGGCCCAATAATTCAATTTTTCCTCCCTCTCTTCGTATTTTCTTTTTTCATTTTACACTTTATACTACGAGGAACGGCCTTTTCTTTCTTTGTTTTTAGTAAATTGTTCTGTCTACAAATTAGATAATTTTTACTTTTAATCCTTCAAAAATTACAAGGTTTTGGATTTGTGAGCCTCTAAAGGTACACTATTCAACGATTTTTTCTGATATGAAAATTCTAAAAAAAAAAAACTAGAATAGAAGTGTTATATTTTCAAAAGTATTATATTAACACGCATGAGTTATTTTAAGATGAAGCATATGCAACTTGTTTGTACTATTTCTGTTTCGCTCTCAAATCAGATATTGAAAATTTATTTAAGGAGGTAATTTGGGGAAAAAATACATAATTGTTTGACTTGACATATTGGTTTTACATTGTCATTTTATTTTAATTTTAAGATAATTGAAGAGGAAAAGAGAAAAGGTGGTGATGTTGTAAATAAAAGTTCCCAACCATATAAAATCTATCGAGGCATACCATAATAAAATAAAAGCAGCCAACAATTAAATCACCACTTTATTTCTCAAAGGATTATTTTTAATAAAATAATAGTATGTTTTGGTGAAAAAATTCATTAATTCTAATTTAATTAAAATATACATATACAAAATATAAGTTTATAAAGATAGGAAATCAAAATAAAAATTAAAACTAAAACATGCATGATCAATCATTTGGTTTTGGGCTGCATGGGAATTCTCTTTACGTTTGTGAATAAAGGCCGGCCCATCTAATCACGACGAACGAATTCAGCCCAAATAAGACATAATATAACAAAAAGGCTTCGGTTTCACAGTATAAATTGTAAACCTATTTGTTAATGGAGGAAAAATTTATTGAGTTTTAAAATGGAATTAATTCATTAATTATTATTCATATATGACATCAAAAGATGCATTTGATTTAATATATTTTTTTATATCATTATAACGATTAAATTAAATAATTTATTTGTTAATGGATTATATAGACAACGGATAAATAAATTCTTTTACCACCTACCGAAAGACATTAGTTTTTAACTGATATTTTTTCTCATATCTGTTGACCTCAAAACTCACTTGACAAATGTAATTTTTTAATTGACAAAAAACTTATTATGATATTCTCGCTTCCTTTACAATTCATTGATATACATTTTTATTATTAAAAAAATTATTTCTCTTTAACTGTTGAGTGATATCGATTATGCTACGTTCTTTTCATTCATAATCCATTGTAATGTATTTTCATTAAAGAAATAGTTCCTCACTAACTCTCAAGTGGTTGAGTGACACTTAATAATTATTTAAACAAAATTTTGAACAGTAAAAAGGTAGGAGAAGAAAAAATATCATGTAATATTTCTTTGATTAAAAATTAATTTCGAGAATAAATATAGTACCCCAATAATATGTATTGAAAAGACAATGTCTCTTCTCCTTAACGAAAAGTGATTCGGGAGAAAAAGCAGGTAGTAGCATTCACAACTACAACGCGTACGGTAGAAGGTACAAACAGTTTGTCAAAGAATCTAAGACACCAAAAAAGTGAAGAAACATGGTATCTGAATTTGCCTAGGCTGTCCAGATGCTGAACATAATATTAGTAAAACGTTAAACATAGATTATTGTTGTTCTTATTTTAATCCTACCATGGTATAAATACAGATCAGAGATTCACTTAACCCAATTCAATACTCCTACAAGCTGTAAAAAACACACACCATACGTTGCTTAGCTCTTCTTTCTAGCCATGCCAGTGTCAGTACTTAGGTTTTCTTTATTTATTTCTTTGTGTTCTGTGCGTGTCCCTAGAGTGAGAGAGATCAAGAAAAATAAACCTTATTCTTTCTAGTACACCATGTTTACGTAGTATCCTATTACATTTTTCAGGTTATTAGGTTTAGGTGGTTATTTTCCACTCCATGGAATTAGTTAAATAATGAATTCATTGATTCCATTCCAGTTTGGAACCAAATAAAAGGGACATGTATGAGATGGATCATGAACAATGATTAGTGTTTAGTTTACAGTATCAAAATAAAGAAGAAAAGAAAATATATAAATATTAATATTTAACTTATACACTGAAAGGGCATGCATATGACAATTTTTTTATGGCTTCCATATTCCCTGGCCTGTCTTTATTTTTTAAAATTTGTTGTTCTTAATGAAGCTGTAGACATTTTCTGTCAACATCTCCAATCATGAACGTGCTCTCACGTGTCAAATTGAAGAGTTGATAATAAGGGTGCATAGAACCATTTTGCACATGCAAATTTGTGTACTTGTTGCACATTATCTTTGTCAACTCTTATTTTGAAGCTTTTGTCCATTGTCATGAGGCAAAGACAGTATCTGACAAGCATATTGTAAGGCACCGGTGTGGTCGAGTTTTAGGTTTTACTTTTAACCTAATGGTAGACAATTTCTGATACTTTGGATTAAAAATTTTGGAATCATTTGGGACAATTAAGAATGACTACATTGACTTAGCATTCATCAGAGGTCACAACCAATTTCAATAAGTAATAATAAGTGGGATTAAGAAGATTAAACATTGTTGGATTTAGCTGTTAATCTTATCTCCAAGTGTTGTACGATACATGGTTGGGTTTGTTTTGGTGAGTGGAGTTACATTGGTATTTGTGAAAAGAAAAAGGACAATATAGGAATAATTTAGTGAATTTCTTCCTCTATTGAAAATTTCAATGTGAATTTAAGGTTACTTCCTTTCATGATTTGAGGGAAGTCATTTCTTTTATGCAACAATTGAGGGAAGTAATTTATGTTTAATCATCATATACTTTTCAAACTATAAGAAAAATTAATATTATTTTAATTTATATAAAAAAAATGAATAAAACCATCTTTTGCCACATCAAATAAACAATACTTTACTGTATAAAAAACAATTTTCAAAACTAAGATTAAGTCCGTTTTTGGAGATCAGTTCCACGTGTTATTTAAAAAAAAAATACCTTTTGTTCTTCGAAATTTAAATTTAAAAAGAAAATACATTAAGATATCCTTAATCCAAAGCAACATCAGAAGACAAGTTTGCTTTAGCATGTGACCCAGAGATCGACCAACGATATTACCACTCTCGCGGGTTTTATCTTTAACTCATAATTGGTCTTCCCACCATCATAGTTCGATTTTTAAACATGTTAGTGCAAACCAAAATCAGATTCAACTTTTGGGACCCCTTGTTCCTTTACTACCTTCAATTATTCATTCCGTTACTAGTATGATAATAACAACACTTCAAAAATTTAAATACATTTTATTACAATTAAAAATTGTAAGAAAATATATTTTTATACATTTCCATAGTTTTTTAAATTTCTTTATCAGTATCTTAAGACACTGATTAGCATTTGTTTTAGTAAACCATCACCATCATTTTTTATTTTTTAACGATATATTGTTTTATATATAAATTAGTTCAATAAAGTATTTATCAAAAATTTTAACTGTTAATACCCGATATATATAACCAGTGCAGCAAGGATATTTTAATAAAGTTATTTTGATACAAAATTTATTTATTGCTATTTTAGTTTATGAGAAAAACATATAAACATAACCCTATGGGAGTGGAGGGGGTATATTTGGTAAGTTTTCCACTCTGCCAACGTAGAACATGTGGAGTTGCTTCCTAATTACTCCCTTCTATCAATCTTTTGAAATTTTGTGTGGAAAAAAAATTAATAGGTTTTTTATTGTAATAAAGTGTTGAAATTTCTTGCTTTCTATTTTCACATTGTAATAGATGCATATATTAAAATATGTGCAAATTTATAGTATAAGTAGGGCTGAGCAGGGTGGAATTGTGAAATATGACTGATCGAATATAACCTAAATTTAATATTTTAATATATAATCCGATCATTTCATTTATCTAATTTTTGACATGGATAATTTCAGGTTCAGTTAAATACGGGTGGATTATTTGGATATGAATAATCACTGTTATTTATGTTTACGTCTCCTTTGTTTTAGATGTTCAAAGGTAGAAAGAAGAAAAAATCAAGAGTAGAATGAATGGAGTAAATAAGAGAAAATAAATGTTGATAAATGAAAGAAGAAGAAGAAAAGATAACTCTTCAGATAATTTAATAAAAAATATATCAAAATAACTGTTATTTTTTAAAAGATAAGTAGATAATTTATTCTAAAAGGTAAAGTAGGAATAATAATTGTGTACTTTCTGTTTGTATAATTATAGATGTAATGTTTGGTTTTGAAAATATCTCATCTTCATCTAAACGGTTAAATTGGTAACCCTTGATGTTAGAAAAATGTTTAATTAGCATTTTTTTCTCATTATTTAAGGATTAAATATATTTTTGATTCCTTAACTTTCGACGAAAATTGAAATTAGTCCCTCTTCGAAACTTTGGTTATAGTTAGTCTCCAAACTTTTGAAATTTTTATATTTAATCATTTTAATCAAATTTTATTAAGTTTATTTGATGTTTTAAACACACTTTGTTATAGCATTTGAGTTGTTTATACCGTTTGACACATCTTCATTTTAATGTTAATCGAGAAACATGTTTGAAAAATCAAATAAACTTAATAAAATTTGACTAGAAATACTAGATCCAAACATGTATAAAGTTGATGAACTAGATTGAACCAAAATTTCGAAAAAGAACTAATTTTATTTTTTTTCATGAAAATTAAGGAAGCAAAAACATATTTAACACTTTATTTAAATGCTTGGCGCCGTATATATTAATTAAACATAAATATATTTAATATTTTAGAAGCAGGTGACGCATTTATTTTTCCTCGTTTAATAAGTAAAATTATTTATAAAAGTTCAGAGTTGAATATGTGGATACATTTATTAGTACTTGTAGTTTAAAAAGCTATATAAATTAGTTTTTTATTAAATGAACAATTAATTGACAGAAAACCTGAGGTCAACCTTACATTCTTAAAAAAATAAGGGAGAGCACATGATGTGATTCAGGAAGTACTGCATCAAAATAATTTATAAAATTAGTTATTATGATTTATTAGACTCACTGTAAATAAGTGATGATAATAGTTTGATATCCAACAACTAAAGAAGACACCAAATTTAAGAATTTGGTAATAGTAGGAGGCGCACCTCGTTGCACCTCACTATCCAATAGACTTTACAAAGGAACAAAACAAACACAAACTATCATACATCTATTTCTGCACTCTGAACCATGTAAAAACATGACTAAGAAAAAGAATATATAAAACAAAGAAAGGTAGAAATTATAATCACATTACTTGGATTCTTCGTAAAAAAAACCCACCTCGAATTAGGGTTTAAAAAAAGAGTGCATTTGTGTTGTGTCTCCTGGCGAGGTGAAAGGCACGTTGTGGAGAGAGAAAGAAAAGTGGTGAAAGGATAAAAATGGTGAAACATGAAAGGTGATAAGAATGAAGGGTAGCTCAAAAATATATGTTGGAAATGCACGCCTATCATATGGGACAGGATCTCCCTCAATGCTCATGTTTTACTAAAACCCACCATTCACTCACTTTACTAACCTCATTTCTCAATTTCATCTTTAATAATAACGTCACATTATTTTTTCATGATTAAATATATTTTTATTTCTTAATTTTCAATAAAAATTAAAATAAGTTTTCTTTCAAAATTTTGATATAATTTAATTCTGTAATTTTAAAAATTCGTGAATTTAATCAACTTAACAATATTTTATTAACTTTATTTAATATTTTAAATGTATTTTATAATAATTTTTTAGTTAATATTTAAACGAAAATGTATTAAAAATTGTTATCATCAAACACATTTGAAACGTCACATAAATTTAGTAAAAAATATTAAAAAAGACGAAATTCACGTTGATGAACTAATTTAGATCAAAGTTTAAAAAAAATTTCTAATTTTCACGAAAAATTTAGGAATAAAAGCATATTTAATTTTTTTTATTGATATCATTCTATCCAAAATTTTAATTTAATAAATTTATAAATATTTTATATATAATATTTACTTTTGTTATTTCTAAATTCACATTTATATTATCCTCTAGACATTTCAACATCGTGACCATTACCCTTTCCTTTCTCAAATTTTCAACATCCCACCCAACAAAATTTGCCACCAAATTAAAGTTAGAAACAATAACTTCATTATTATTGAAAACAAAAATTAGGCCAACTCACTCATCCGTCCCCAACTCAATTCAAAATGGAAGCTATTAAAGTTGAATTCATACTATAGGCAGATTAGGCAAGTTGACTTTACTTAATCCACTTTAATAGTTAGTACAACAACCTTTACTTTTATTTAGAAAAAAAATGAAGGTAGAAACAATAAATTTAGCACGTTGATATGTTGACTACATAAACTAAAACAATGTTGTTCAACAAATGTTCCATTTTTTTTTATCTAATTTTTCATTTCATTTTCCAAATGAAACAAAATATTAGAATTATTTCTGATGATTCATATTGAACTATATCAACAAGTAAAAGATAAAGTAAAAAAATGAGATTCATTTGTTAATTATTAATATAACATAATTGATGTGATTTTGCTTTATTGATTTCCCCGCTACTTTAGCGAGGTAAGGTTGATTGATTTGTTGCACTTTTAACGCATGCAAAAGATTCAGACGAGGGAATGGAGGGTGAAGTGTCTGCAAGGATTTTTGAAGAAAAAAAAAATAGAAAATGATATTTTAATTTATTTTTTTTTATTCATTTTTAATTTATTATTTTAATTATTATTAGATATTTTTTTTATTTTTTTTAGTGATGTGATAATCTAATAGTGATTGAAATAATAAATTAAAAATAAGTAAAAAAAATGGGTTAAAATATTATGATAAAAAAAATCTCTCGATCATCATCTTTGAATAGGTTATGTTATGTGAGTTTTCTTAACATCATTCAAAGCAGTGTCTTTCTTGTCACTGTCATTTGAACTCTCAGTTTCAACTTCGATCAGAAAAAAACACTGTCTTCATGGTTTTACCAGTATATTTATAATTACTTTTTTACCAAGAAAAAGATATGAAAAATTAAAATTATTATAAAAGAATTTTAGCCGTGTTTGTTACCATATATTAATAACTTTTTACTACATTAAACACTATCATTAAAATTAAAACTTTACCTATGATTTCTTGCTCTCATCCCGGCTTAAGGTCCAAAAAGCACCTTCCAAAAAATATTTTAAAATTTTATTTATTATAAGTGACTATTAACTTTTACAATAAAACTACTTTATTATTAAAAAAACTTAATTCTTAAATTTGCTTTAGTCTTTAACCTCCCAAAATTTTATATATTTTAACATAAATAATTCTGTTAATCAAAAAAATATTTTTAATTTCCTTTAAATCTTTTAAATTCTTGTATCGCTCATACTCTCACCGTATTATTTTTATTTCTCTTGTTTTTTATCACATAATTTGTCACTTCTACTTTTTTTTATCACCTTTCTTTTTTTTCTATTCACTCATACATGCATTCATATTTCTTTTCCAAAATAAACCTAAATAAAAAAAAAATCTCACATAGACTCAATAGATGAATATTTACCCAAATAAACTTTTTTATTATTTATAGTCAAAATTCCTCCTCTACATCCTGGATTCACATGTTAATCTTATTATCGCTTTTATCCTTTAATTGATTTTACTTGCTAGAAATCAATTCCTATGATACAATTTCTGTCCACGTTTCTTAATTTTTCATTAATTAGTTAAATTGTTTTCTTGTTTTATATTATTAATTTATAATTAATAATTGTTTTGTTTAGACCGAGATACACCGAGAGACCTTAGTATAGACATGAAGAGGGTTTTGGTTTCCCAATTTTTCTTATATATATATCCTTAATATAAAATATATAATTTTAAATATTTATGTACAAATTTTATTATATTTTTTATGTTTGGCATCCTAAAAATTTGTATACATTTATATAATAAAAAAAATTATACATCCAAAATATTTGTTGGAGATTCGTCGATGCCTATATGTACTAGAACATCATGTGTTCACTTTTATCTTTCTTCTTAGATTTATATATTCTCATTACTATATTGATATGTCATATTCCGGTTTAGTCAGGATGTCCTCAGGTGTAAAGACACTTCAACACTCAAATTAGTGATGTGATGTAATTGAAAATATAATAATAAATAATTCTATTATATACTTCCTGAACAATTTTGTTGGATCTAAGGTCCACAGGTTTACCTTGTTTTAGGGTTTCCTAACTTGCTTAATTACCATTAGTCTATTATTATTTAGTTGTTATTTATCTTGATGTCTACATGGATATTTGAGTATTTCATACCATGATGTAACCCTTTAATTCATAGAAATATAGGCCGAGATATCCTCCTCATCTATTACAATAATGAGTAAATTGAATGCAATTAATGAAAATAATATTTAAATTTAATTACTGGTAAAAAAAATAATTATAAATTTATATTTTCAAAGCAATTTTCATTAAAAAATAACCATTATTTACTTTTAAATTACGTTGTTATTAAATAGTAATATTAAATATTTTTAATAATAATAAAATTAAAATTAAAATTATTTATGCCATTAATAAAAATATTTTAATATATTTTAAAATAATAATGTTTATTTGATTTTAAAAACTTGTGATTTATTTCTGAATATTTAATTCTTTTAAGTATTTTGAGTAATTTTATGTGTATAAACTGTCATTTTACTGACACTCAAACCAAATGAATTATTTTAAAATTGGTTTTAAATAAGTGACTCCAACAAAATCCAACTCTAATCATCATTTATTTTATAAAACAATTAAATATATATTAATATTAAATGGTGGTGTTAAATTTAGTTTTGAATAAAAGTTATTTTTATTGTTATTAATTTTTTATACAGAAATTAATTTAAAATGATGTTAATTTGATTAATGATAGTTACTATCAATTATTCGTTTAAAATATTAAAGTTTATTTTATTTTATTTAAAAAATATTTATGTTAAATATTATTAATGATATAATTTTATTATTTAAATATATGATTATTTGTTAAATTTTTTCAAAGGTTAAATATGTTTTATGTCCTTAATTTTGGACGTGAAATTGACATTTATTTAAAACTTTGATATATTTTGATCTTCAAACTTTAAACATTAAGGGCCTGTTCGTTTGTAGGGATATTACTGTTAAAATGAATTAGGGAGCGCGGATCGTAAAATATATCGTGTTCCATTGAACGAATTGAAGCTGATTTGAGAGCGACGATTTAAGGGATTTGTGGATTTTTCCATCCACGCTTTGAGGAGAAGATTAGCGAATAAAGATGGTGCTTTACCCATTTTACCCTTCATTTTTCAGTCGCTTTTCGCATGTGGTGTGGGGGTGGCACCGGTGTGGTGCTGTGTGCATGGGTGATGGCACCGATTACGTAACCGGTGCCTTGTTTCTTAAAGGGCGACACCGGTTACGACACCGGTTACGACACCGGTGTCGAGGGGCATATATAAATTTTCTTTTTTCATGTTTTGTGTTTTGTGCAGGTGGACTTGGTGGTGTTTGAAGTCGCCGGAGGCCGCGCCTGGCGGAGGAGCTGTCAGTGTGGAATTTTGACAAAAGGGTATTATGGTAAAGTAATAAATATATCAATTTTAACATATAATTTTATCTATCACATCAATCAAATCTTTCACTAACTTTCATAAAAATTATCTCCAAATCCACTCACTTTACCCTCCAAATCCACTCAAAAAAACACAAATATCCATCCTCTTAAATCTACACAAATCCATCTTCACACTCTCCCCCATATCCATCCATAAAAAGAAACACACCCTAATAGATCTAGCCTTTTTAATCAAACCATCTAATTGTATGCATTTTTTTTACGTGTTAAAAGATATTCTAGAGTGATATTTGAATTATAATGTGTTGAACTGTGTAAAAAAACTTAAACGCCAAGTCAAAATGTCGCTTGACATGTTAAAAATATTTAATGCAATTAGATTAAAATGACTATATTAATTTATTTTTAAAGTTTAAGATTAGATTGTATTTAAGTTTGAAATAAAAACAAATTATAATATTATGTTAAAGTTTAAAGATATATATATATATATATATTAAATTAATGTTTTTACAAAGGAAGAATTGAAATTATGTTTCATAATGATTAAAACATAACATCGAAGTAACATAAATTGAAAGGAGATTAAATGAATAAGATAATAAATAAGTAAACAAAAATTTAAGTACGAATTACATAATTTACCGTGATTAACTTCTTTTTATTTATTTAAGCACGAGTTACATAATTTACTGTGATTAACTTCTTTTTATTTTATTTTTATTTTGTAAATAAGAATATAAGTAGTTTAAGTCATAAAGTGTGTCTTTTATGGTAACTTATGATGCATCAATACTTCAAATTTGGTCATATATCAATATTTGATATTTTATTGTTATTTATTAACAAAGTATTTAATCCATACAACAATAATATTTTTATAGACAAAATTTATAATTTTTTATATTAACAATTTTGATAGATGTGATTTTAATTTGAATTCACACAATAATAATAATATATTTATCATGTTTTTTAAAAATTAATATATATATATATATATATAATTATATCCTTTTATTTTCAAAATAAAATAATATAATTTTTTACTTATGTATGTGATATATACATCGTATCCCTACATCATTAACGTAACTTGCAACAAAAATTAAAACAAATTGCATCAAAATTTATAAATATTAATTTCTCAATACATTTTTCTTATCTACCTATTTTCTTTAATTGCTTAAAATAATTTTTTTATAATTAATTATTTATTCACATAATTTTTTTTAAATTGTTATATTTTATATAATTACTTTTCTAATTAAATATTTTTTAAAAAAATTATTTTTCAAATCAATTTTTACAATAAGAATCTTTTAAAACTTCAAATTATAAGTTCTCTTTCTTTCATTTTTAAATAAAATAAATAAGATTTATTTCAGAATTCAATTTTTCGAAACTGAATTTAAAACTACATTTTTTGTAAAATTATATTTAATCATGTTAGAAATTTATTTTAAAAACTGAGTTTTAAACTATTATAGTAATGCATAGTAATTATTTAGCATATATGCTATTTGGGTAAAAAGAAATTAAAAATGTTGTAGTTTGAAAAAGAAATTAAAATCCTAACAAAAAAAGAATAGTGCTATCTATGTTATAATATGGCAGTTAAGTAAATGTGAAAATAATACCCAATCTACTACAATTTATTTTCTTCTTATGTAGGGACTTTTTTTTTCCATTTTATATATAAAAAAAAAACTGTTTTTTTTAGTAAAACAAATTGTGCTTTTAAGAAATAAATCAAAATTTTTAAAATAAGTAATTTTTTAAAAATTACTTGTTTTTGTAAACATTTATTTTAATTTTAAATACGGAGATTAACGTGCGTTGACAATCCATTTTCTACTATTTTTTTCTAAATGTCTTTGTTATTAATCTCATAAAACAAAATCTATGGTAATGGTAAAAAAAAAATAGTGAGTATTTTTTGTAAAACTTGTTAAATAAAATAAAAAAGTTAAAAATTAATTTAAAGAGAAAAAAAAAGCAGCTTTTATTTATCTGATTGAGAAGAAAAAAAAAGTATCCTTTATTAGCTGCCATTGTTGTCATTCCAACCTCAAACTCTTCTTCATCTGTCTATTTAGCATAGCACACCTTGTGAGTTTTTCACTTCTCTCTCTCTCTTGCACATTTTTTCTCTTCCAAAACAATACCAAGAGCTCTAATCTCATGGGTTTCCCTGTGGGCTACACGGAGCTTCTCTTCCCGAAGCTTCTCCTCCAACTCCTCTCCCTCTTGGGCTTCCTCCGGAGGTTCATTTGCGCCGTCCTCCGTTTCATGGGCCTCCACGATTTCCTCGAACCCGACATTGCTTGGCCCGAAGCCCACACCCGAATGCCAGAATTCGAATCCGTCTCCGCCACGCTTATCCGGGAAATCCTCCCCGTAGTGAAGTTCGGCGACCTCCTGGACCCACCCGAAACCTGCGCCGTCTGTCTCACGGAGTTCGAGAAAAACGATGAGATCAGACGGCTGGCCAATTGTCGACACATATTCCACCGAGGATGTTTGGACCGTTGGATGGGTTACGATCAGAGAACGTGCCCTCTTTGCAGAACACCCTTCATACCAGACGATATGCAAGGTACCTTCATTGAAAGACTCCGGGCTATTTCTGGGATCTCTGAACACCCTCTTCTTCCTGCTTCCTAGCTTCATTAATGCTATTTCAAATAATGTTCCTTTATTTACTTTTTTGGGGAAGGGAAATTGATGAAGAAGAATCGGAACAACATGTTCTGTTTTTCATTCTTTCTTCTTCGTTTTCAATTTTTTTTGTGTATGTGTAAATATACAGAGGTCAGAGGAAAGATCGAGACTTTAATTGTATATCATTATCTCATTTACATCAATTTTGTAGATTTCGGATCTGACTCATGGATCTTCTATTATTATTATTATCATAAAAAACTTCCCTTTTAAATGTGGAGAATAGAAACTAAACTGTAAAAGAAAACCATTTTGCAGTTTATTAAGGTTTAATTTGGTTGTTTACAAATACCAATTTTGGGTGTGGGTGTAAGTTCATCACGAAGGACAGAAAGCACGCGATTTGAAAGGTTACAGTAAAATGGTTTAGGGTTTTGGTAACCTTATTTCTTTTAAAGAAAATAATAAAATTGATTTTATTCCAAGCATGCTAAAAATGAATTTAGTTGTGATAAAAGTATATTAATAATATTTTCTTAATAAAAAAATCATTTTTAATTTGATGCCTCTATGATTTACCAAATTGGTGAGGGTGTTGGGATTTTGGAGCATGGATTGGGAAGTGAAGGAATTGAGTGGCAGTGAGTGAAGGGCATCACAGTTTCGACAAATTTTGGTCATAAAAAGACAGAAAATTTTTGTTTAGTTTCGAACGTTTGCAACTTAGAGGAATGGTTTTACCAGCACAGGAAAATCAGAAAAAGAAAGAAAACAAGAAAAAAAGAGAAAGTTGTTTTGGGGAGCCTTTTTGTCGTTTAATGGTGATGCTGTTTATGTCTTGGATACATTTGGAATGCTTTCTTTCTATCTGGAAGATATTTAAAATGTTATCTCTAAAACTAACGTTAAACATATTATATGTTGAAAAAATATGTCATCTACTATTGCTATAAAAACTATACTATTATTTGATTATAAATTCACATTTTATGATGATTATGTTCACAATATTTACTGGCTGACCTTGTAAGATTGTTTTATATTATCAACACACAGGCATTATTATTATAAACACATTGTAAATAATTTTACAACATACTCAAAATTAATTTTATTCATTTCAAAACCTTAAGTTTTAGTTTTATCAAAAAGATTAATTCTATCAAAAGAAGAAAAAAAAATCAAGATAACAATAATCTTCATTTAGTGAATGCATGTATTTATTCGTCATTGACCAATGATAATATTTACTTACAACAATTTTTTTTTAAATTACTTATAGTAATACTTTTTTAAAATAATAGTAATAATTGATCAACTATATAAATATATACGTTGCAACTAAATACCGATGATATTTTAAGCAGAAAAAAAAATGTTAATCATACTTCTTATTAAACAACTACATATAGTTTTTTATTACATGAATTAGACAAATTAATCTCAAAATTACAAGAATGGACAAAATTTTTAAAAAATTACAAATCTAGGACAAGTCGAGGTGACTGAATTCTAGATAAAAGTTGTATGCATACATGACTTCAATGTAAATGTGATTGAACTGAAGTTGTTGGATCATGCGATGACTTTAGCAAAATTGGAAACCGACAGGTATCATGACCACTTCAGTGTAAATAATTTTGAACTGTAGTTGTTAGGATTGTGACGACTTCTAATTTAGCATGTGAAATTGAAACTGTGGGGTACTATGACGACTTTGTTTCAAAAGAAGTTAAATGACAACTTCAACCTCCTATACAGGCTTACCCTCACCATCTTAGGTCTTATTTCAATTTTTCTTCACCCACCACAACAATCTTTTGGCTAGTCTCCTATGGACCAAAGTCAAATATTCATATATGTGCACCCTTCTCACCTTAACATCTCATCCAACTCCCCCATGCACCAAGTCCACTCCTCACACACATTTTTTCCCCTCACTCAACCTTTGGTGCATGACCATCTCATATGTTTTCCACCTTTAGCATAACACCACCATTTGTCTACGATCTAGGATCTCCATCAATGACTTTTTATTTCACAATAATATCTTTTCAAGAGTCTCAATATGTTGTTCACTTTTCTCAAACTCAATAGAGTGATGAAGACAATGAACCCCCTAAACAACAAAGACGACCCAAGAGACCAAGAAGAAGACCAACATGAGGCACTCGAGGTCACAGATAAATGTATTTTAATTATTATGTAATCCAAAATGTATTGTATCATGTACTTTGATTAATAATTTTTTCTTACAAAGGCACAAACATATTCTTAAATTTTTGTCGTTGCTACTTAACACATAATGAAAAACTTAACCAAAAGTTACTCTAGAATGCTTGAAAAATAGAAAGAAAAAAAAAAAAAAACTGAAGTCATCATAGTACATGAGGATTTCTGTTGAAACAAAGTCGTCATAGCACCTCACAGTGTCCCATTTCACATGCTATATTAGAAATTGTTACACTCCGTAACGACTTTAGTTCAACCACATTTAAGTCGTCACATGTTCTGACAATTTCACATTTTTCTCTATTTTCCAAAAAAGTCACCATGCATACATACAACTTATATTTAGAAGAAGTCTCCTACCTTGACGACCTGTAATTTTTTTAAAATTTTGCTGATTCTTTTAATTTTGAGGTTGATTTGTTTAATTCTTGTAAAGAAACTTTTCAAGTCTATCCATCAAATTTCATCTATATTTGATTCTAAAAGTGTGTAAATCTTGTCAAAATGTCCATACATTTAGTTTTCATAATATGCAATCAAGTCCTATAAAATAATGACACATTTGTAATATAAACATTACATACATTGACTTCATAGATACATTGTAAGTTTAAGATATCCAAAATTATAACTCAAATTTTGTGATTCTTGAAAATTTTAAAAAGTATGTCACTTTATTTGAAAAAAAAAAGTTTTAGATTTCTCTTTAATTAGCGGAGCCCATGTTAATCCACAAGTGTGTGTTTAGAGAACCACACTTTGATGCATAGCAGAATAAATGACAAGACCATAATGTGATCTAAGAAAAGACTTATCAAATAAGTATATAAGTATATATATATATATATATATATATATATATATATATATATATATATATATATATATATATCTATATATATATATATATATATATATATATATATATACTCAAAACTTGTTCATATTTTCAAGAAAAAAAAATTATGGTTGTGCTAATGTTTTTAACAAGAAATTTCACTACCTAATCACTTTTGCAAGTAAATTTTGATATTCACGGTGAATGATGTGAATGATCAATTGAAAGTTAAATTTTAGATCTAAATTATCTCGTATTATATGTTGAATTTATCAAGATTGATAATTAAATATTACGATTTTTTTTTTCATACTTTTCTTTTTTAAGTGTATGCAATAGGAGTAAAAAACCTATTCAATATAAGTTATTTGGAAAAACTTCAAAAAATATTTTTTGAAATATTAACTCATAAACAACTTAGTCTTAATATCTTGAAAACATTACACACACACACACACACACACACACACACACACATATATATATATATATATAAAGTTATGTTATGATTAATTTTCATTTTAAATTAGTATCCTCATTTTTTTTAACTTTAGATGAACTTCTTAGAATTGCGATTTGGTCCATCAACGAGTCTTAAATTGGTTTCGATATTTAACCAATTTGTTTATAAGTTAGCTAATGTAAACCATATACGATATTTGACAGAATGCACACGAAATATTATTTGATTTGAACAATTATAGTAACACGATTTCAGGTTTTGGTAACCTTACTTTAAGCATTATTTAAGAAATTAGTAAGTAATGGTTTAATAGAGCTATCAGACTTATAACTAAATTACTACAATCGATTTTTGTGCATGATCGGTTTCTTTAGATGCATGACATCTAATATGCGTTAGATTCATGTTACACTGAATTATTTAGAAAACTAGACGACCTAATTAAAGAAACATAAATAAAAAATTGTTGTGGTTGCATTATTAATAGTATTACATTAATTTTTTTATAGTATACTAAGTCTTATATTTATTTATCCTTTTAAAATTAAATATATTGACTTGCATACGGTGTATCAATCTTAAACATGGAAGTTTTATTGCCAAATAAATTATTATTTAAACCTCTTATTCTAAAATATGTTTTCACATAAATTATAATAAACGTCAAATTAAATCTTCAAAATGTTTAATATTATATTATACCTAATTATATTTTCTTATAATGCCTAATATTTATTTTCGACTTATACTATTAAATTATAACAAAAACCCTTCGACACACTTGTCAATGAAAAATAAGAATAAGAATACTTCAATACAACTCAAAACCTAACTCAGTTATTGAAAAGATCGGATGCTGACTTCTTGAAGAGTTTTTTAATTAAAAATGGAGCTTTAAATTTATTAGTTTATTCAGTATAAATATCATAATTATATGGCACAATAAAAAAGTACACTTATTAAAATAAAGTAAAATATAAAAAAATAAAATATAAGTTAAGTGTATATTTTATAATTTTAAGATAACTACTATACAAATAATAAATTTATTATATATAATAAGTTATATATAAATAAAAATATGTATCTTGATAGTACATTCAAATTGAAATAAAACTCGTTGTTACATTTTATTTGAATTTAGTTGTTACATTTTTAGTTAAATAATTAAGATATTTTTAAGATTAAATTATTATTTTCGAGGGAGAGTAGTTATATTTAGTAACTACCAGCATTTTGTTTCAAATCTCACTGAGGCTTTTCAATGTTTTTCCGTATTCTTTTTTCTTTATTCTTTGATTATTTTTGCTTTAAAAATTCTATTCCTTTTTTTATCATGACAAGATGACAGTCAATATAATTTTTGTATTTATACGATAACTAATTGTTTTCCGAAATGTTCTTATTGTGATACCCCTTTTTAGCTTTCCCTCTCTCTATTAAGAAACAAAACCACCATACCCATCTTTCTCACCTTTCTCATCTTCTCGGCTGCCCAAATTCTCTCTCAACCTCTCTTCTCAAGTTCTGCCATTTCACTGTCTGTTCTGTTGCATGCTCAGATTCTGGAAGGACCAACTCAACAGGACCCTCAGCAGCTTCCTCTCTCGGCTTCCATTCTCCTAGGTAGGTTCCATCTTTACTTTGGTTTAATTCCAACCAGAATTCACTAGTTAACCTCTGAATTTTGGGTCTGATCGTGTAATTCTTCCTTATCTATGTCGTGGTGATGGATTCTCCTAGGTTAAACTGAAAATTCTGCTCTCCCACAATTTGCTTGATTCCACCAAACTGTATTCTTGGCAAAAAGGTAAGGGAAGCTGACTCTTCGCCCAATTCTCGTATGAAATGTGTTCATGAGTGATTGAATTGCTTGATTATGTGTTTAATTTGTGTTTGGAACTGCCTGTTGTGTGAAATTGAGTGTTGGATGAATTTGAGTGGTTCTGCATGTGAAGAACATATGAGAAATCCTGGTAATTTCGCTCAGGCGAGCAGCTCTCGCCTGAGCGAAAATATCAGAAGATAGCCTTTGTCACTGCGCGAAGTCTCGCCTAGGTGAGCGGGAGTCGCTTGAGCGAGAGAACTTCTCGTCTAAGCGAGCCAGCTTAGCCTGAGTGAGAGTTCGCTCAGGATTATTGAATTGCCACTGTAAGAGGTCTCGCCCAGGCGAGAGCAGCTCGCCTAAGCGAGACAACTCTCTAGCTCAGGCGAGACCCTCTAGCCTAAGCGAGATTCCCTGCAGAAATTGAGTTCTTTCTCTGTTTTTGATTTAATGAAGTTGTACTAATTGGATTGATGTGATAATGGCTAGTCTTGTATGTGATCCTTATGCATGATAGTCAGTGTGATGGAATTGTGTGAAATTGGTCTATATGAGAATGTGTTGGAGTTAGGATTTCAAGGAAATTCTAAGGAAGATGGTTTTAGTAAATGTAAGGACATGAGGACTCATATTGGTGGTATCCTGATGCTCCTAATAACCATTAAGACTCATATAGAATATAATGGATTATGTCGGGAGGAGTAGCAGGAGGTCCTAATCTATGGACCCGATCCGTCATAGACGCGAAGGGGACTTACCTTAGGAGTGGTTGGGTGAATATCCCTTGTGCCTAAAACTCTGCGGAGTTTGGGAACCGTCACAAGTGCAAGCCACCGAGAGCTCCAATGTCACTTTCATAATCTGGATATTGAGTCTAGAATGGTGATATTGTGTTATGGTTGTGGTGATTTGGATGATTCTGATAATTGTGTGATCAACCCTGATTGATGCTTAACTACCAAATTGCATGATTTATTCTTAATTAAGTTAGCTTACCCTTCTTGTATGTTGTGTGTTCTGTGTGTCTTCTATTTTTGCAATGATCGTCCTTATTGAATGGCGTGAGCAAATATAGGTGCAGGTGAGGATACACCCCTCCTGGACAGGAGTTGAGTGGTGTTTGGACGCTTCCAGCGATAGTTGCCATCTTTTGTTCCGCCTAGATGTTTTGGGTGTTTTGTAACCCCTTTTGCTTAGTATAGGTTGTATGTATAGACAATATATGTATAGTTATTTTAAGGATGACTGTATTGTTACCTTATACTGACATATTACTATCATCTACTTCTGGATTATCATAATTTAATGTTTTGTTTGATAGCGTAAAAACTATTAAAATGAAATGTTACACTTATCTCCTAAAATCAGTTATTAGAAAATAAAAAATAATTTATGTAATAAACAAAACCCAGTAAAGTCTTGTTTATAAATATATCTATAAAACATAACATGTCAGACGAAACATTAAAGAATTAAAATATATATAATAAATAAATAGGTGAAACTAATAATATAGGTCTTCCCTAACCCCTGGCCTTTATTTATCTCTTTGATCACTTTTCACATGTAAACTTTTATCACAAAAAAATCATATAAAATGAGTTGTGATTTATCGACCAACCTTCACTCAACCAAAATTGGATATTTTGGGCTAAAATTTTTAACCTGTCAATCTATTGTATCTGTTAATCTATTTTGGTTTAACGAGTCCAATCAATCAAATTGACAAACTTAACAAACTAAAAGTAGACCAATCTATCCGTAATAATTTTTTGACCCATTTTGTTCTTTATTATTTAAAATTAAAATTAAAATAAAAGAATTAATTTTATTATACTTTTATAATGATGTAAATACATAATACTATTATAATTTAAATTATTAACACTTATAAATTAACAAAGTGATCTATCATGTAAATATAATTAATGATTGTTTAATTGTATTTAATTATTGCTTTATAATGAGATAGATAACGATATTATAATATAAAATTTGTAAATCTAAATTACTAAACAAAATATTAATTTTTTAAAAATGGTTTAAAGTTTGATTTTATATATTTTTTATTTTTAGTTAAGGTTTTTAAAAGAAAAGAAAATTAAAAAAATATTTACAAATATTTCTAAGTATCCACGTCTATAAAAAAAATCACAAGTATTTTTTTATTGGTATACACAAAGTAATAAAAAAGAAACAAAAAAATAATAGATAATCACTAATAAATAAGCACTACTCATATCTGTTTGCTGCTACCTAACAGTGACAAAATGGATTTGATTCAATAAATCGGACTGCCAACTCAACTTGAAATAGGTAGGTCAGGTTAGGTGGTTAAACCTATGAACCCGTTACAGTCCGACATGACATTACTTGTAACCCAATGAGTCCATTGGACGGATTTCCGCAAACCAACGTACAACTAGGAGTAACAAAACGGATCAATATGACTCGTTTTGGTCCACCAAAAACGAGTCAGGTCAAGTTAGCCCTCCATCAGAAAAGGAATTGGACAATTCAACTCGCCTCACCTTAATGACTTGCTAACTTTTTATTATTTTTTCAAATTTTTGTTTATTATATATATAATATAAATTTTTTAATTATTTTTAATTTTAAACATAAAAAAAAAGTTGGTAGGCTAGGACGGACTAGCCTACCAATTTGGTGTGCTAGGCAAGCTGGACTATAGCGGATTGACAGGTTAAAAATTATAACCCGACCACCCTTTTCCTGACAGGCTGACGGGCTAGCCCGACGAGCCTAGTCCGACGAGCCTAGCCCGCTTTGACATGCCTACCCACAACCCACACATTTCCTCGATTTGCTATGCTTAGTGTTTCCTCTTCTATTCCTCAACACTCAAAGAATCTCAGTTCACACTTTTCCTCTTCTCTTCCTCAACGTTCAACTTAATCTGTATAGGAGATCGTTGTTATTTCATGTGTTGTTGGTTCAATTGAACGAGTCACGAGGGTTTCCGGCGATTGAAAGGTTTTGCACATCTTTGCATGGCAGCTATGATTTTTTGAGATCTAATGGCAGCCACAACATGGATGTTGTTCCTTATCGAGTAAAACGGCACCCATTTCACTATGCTCGTGTCACTCCCACTACCACATGTTCAACTTTACCCCTCCCAAACACACCACGGCAAAACCATTACCAAATTATTGATGGAAGTTATTTTCGTCCCCAAACCAACTTCTCATTCTCACTTCAAAACTAAGTTCTCTTCAAACCCTGAAAACTTCCTTAAACAACAACCATTTCTCCCAATCCGCCAAAACCCCACGCACTTTCGTCTCATCATCACCGCACTCCTATGGTGAAGTCAAAAACCAAAAATCAAAAATTAAAAATAAAATGTCAAGATTGGCAGGCTAACCCGCCAAGTGACGGGCCAGGTTGTGTTGGTCAAACTGCTCCATCTAAACAGACTTACCGAACCCAACCTGTTTTTGCGTACAAAAGCGGGTCAGACTAAAAGGGACCTATGCCACTCCTACTCCCATCCTTACTAATGTATGAGTGCTAATAGCCAAGTTTCCATCACACATTTAATCACGAGTTGTTTTCTAAACATATTTGGAACAGTGCATTATACCAGCATATTGCAGATAAAAAGTTAAAGTTAACTATTTATGAACACCAACGAGAACAATATACAAAATCGAAGTACGACAGGAATTATAATGTGTCAAGTCACAACAAAACCTGCAAGGGGAAATGCAAAATAATCAACAGATGAGATGGAACTATTGCATTTCACCACAAACATGTGCGATTGTTTTATGAACCAATCAACTAGCGCTGTAGAGAATACAATGGAAGCTAAAGCAATCACTTAGGGTAGCCAGATGGGGGGTACCCTGGTGGAGGATAGGCAGCTGGGGGATAACCAGCGGGGGGGTATCCAGAAGATGGATATCCTTGAGAAGGTGGTGGGGCAGGTGGATAACCATAGGGCTGTCCATAAACCGGTTGTGGTGGATATGCAGGTTGTGGTGCATACCCAACAGAAGGAGGAACTTGCTGATCAATGCGTGACATCTGCTGAACAGGGGGCGGCACTGCCATTACTGGTTGGGGTCCAAATTTCCCATCACGCTTGTCCATTTCAATCTTGTGCTGAGTCTGCAAAAAAAATTCCTCAAGTGTCAATTTTCATGCGTTCATGAGTACGACATCTTGATTAGTGACGGACTTACTTGTACATGAGATGTGCAGGTGCATCCCTTGATTTTGTTTAAAGTATTACCAAATATCTAAAAAAATTATTTCCCGTCCCCTAATTTTGTTCCTCCTAATTCTTTACTTTTACTTTAAAATGTTGCTAGATTGAGACCCATATAATTTCTAATTATCCCACTGACTTAGAATCTTAGATCCGTCACTAATCATGATTAATCATGTCAGATATAATTAACAAACTTACCTGCATGCATGCACAGACCCTGCAAATAAACAGAAGAATATATTTAGTACAAACTCCTTCCAATATAATGTGCACAATTAATTGAAACTTGAGAGAGAAGAGGAAGCCTTACGTGCAGTACACAAGGTCAGCCAAACAAGATAGCAACTGAGAAGCCTCTTGAATTTCCTCGCTTCCAACAATCATGGCAACAATCGAGAATATACATGCAATTTGTTGAAGGCAAAACATGAAACCCTAAATAGAAGAGTTACATGTAATTAACTGAATATCATTGAAAAAGTAAAATTGCATGTATCTGGCCGTGAATGCAAGAGAAAAGTAAAGAGAGAGAGAGAGGGAAAGTACAATAATGCAATTATCACATTGCGTTGTTTGAATGTTAAATTCATCTTGCAATAGAAAGCGAGTTGAGGCAACTGAGTTTCCAAAGCAGAGGAAAACCTGAAACAACGATACACACGTCAATAAATATAGCTTGCTATATGTAACAATCATACAATTCAACACCCAAAATTCAAGCTCCAAAGCAATCCTGAGTGGCATTTATTTAATGGAAAATAAAAATTTATAATTTTTCAAAACGCCATTTTCAAACACCCAAAGTTTAAATAAAGCAGTTAGTTTTTGCTCTAAATCTAGTTTCAGTACATTTCCAATCTTTTAAACTACACAATAACTCAACAACTTACAATGAAAAGAACAGTAACGAATACATGAATTGTGGTTTAACTTAAAAAATGGAATCAACAGCTTACTTAATACGCCCACCCCTTCCTAGGTCCTTTTTGACGATAACAAAGGCTTCAGTTCATTATTAACAATGACACACCACTGGGACCACATTTTCCCTTTTGAAGGACATTGCTATCTAAAACCGTGTAAGAAATTCAGCTGCTTTTTTATTTGATCATAAACGTTTTCAAAATCAACTTTAAAACCTCGAGCGTCCATATTTTACAATATTGGTTAAATTTTCGGATTGTTATAAGTTTGGAACTGTTTCCCTAGAGTTTCAAAAATTTCTAACTGGATGATGACCAATAGACAATATCAGTAAGGTTCAATTAAAAATTTTCAAATTACAATGGATCCTTAAATTTAGAAAGTTTAATTTAAAAATCCTGAACAGTATAGAGATCAATTCAACCTTAATATTCAACTACCTTTATTGCTAGTAAAGCTGTCATCTAAAATTTGCGTAGTGCCTAGCTTCACTAGGAGAGATCAACAGATTTTCATTTGATGGTTAAACAGTTAACCCACCCTTTTTACCCTTCACCATGAAGAGTTAATCATTTATATCAAACGTCGCATTCATGATTCCTAACACAACAAGATAACAGTAGTAACAAACAAAGCTACTCTCAAAAGTTGGAAACAATTATTAGCCTAACCATAAAATCATGCAATGCGTTTTATTTTTCCATTAATTCGTACCTGAATCATATTTGAAGTCTTCGACAATTACTACATGTGATATACCATTATCTGTTATAAACTTGGACTAATATCATGCAATGGTTAAGGCATCACAGCCAAACTGACTGATAGAGAGAGATGACATGCTGACACAATACCAGGTACAAATAAAAGTAAGGAAAAATAGATTCAGATTTTTATACCTCAGTGCAAAGGCAAAATTCAGGACATTTACTTTCTCCACACCTACCACTGCAGGGCATGTAACCAGCACAACATGTGTATCTGGAAAAAATAAATCGACAGATATGTCAAAAACACAGAGTATGTAAAAAAAATATTTTGGAATGTTAGAAAAACAGAAATAGTATCAATCAATTACCTTGACATGTCATCATAAAGAGCTCGTTTGCGAAGAAGATAAGACACACACGGTGCACTATGATGGGACAAAAGAAAATTAGATTAATTACTGCAGAAAATAAATTCACTTCATGACTAAAATGTAGACCAGTTAAAATTTTGATCCAACTAAGAGTGCACCGTTGTGCATATAAAACAAATTCATCAAGTTTAAAGGCTCAAAAAATCTACAGAAATTATATTATGATCCAATCCAACTAAGAAAACTCACAAAAGAGACGACTGACTTCATTGAGCACAGTACCATACGAAAAGCCGTGAGACTTTATCAACTGGCTAGTGGCTACAAAGACACAACAGATCCTCAACGGTAACAAAGTTTCCTTGGGGATACAATACTAGTGTGCAATAATACACAACCGAAATAAAGATCTCAATATTTATCAATCGATACGGTATCAAATATTTTCGGTAACACTTTATTCAATACCATCTCACTCTGTTATAACCTGTTAGATTGATTGAATTCTCATAGAACCCTTCCTCTGTTGTGGAGGTTTAGCAAATAAACCCTCCACCCAGTATAAGATACTGAAAGAGGCCAGATTCCTACCACCATCAAGATACTATTATACACAAAGACAGAACCTGAGAACCCGCTCCCCTATAGTCATTTTCCGCGTACCAACTCTTTTGTCAGTTCAGGACAATCTTACACCACTCGGAATAAGCATAGTATGTCCATGCCCTTCAACAAGAATAGGAATGCATTTCATGTTTTCTTCATCAGACCCACATAACTTTAAAAGTACATAACTAAACAAAAATAAAACCGATCAATTTGAACAGAGAGTGGAAACTATTTTAAGCAGAATCTAAAATACTTCGTCGGTCAATGCAAGTCAACGTCAATCCTGGATCTAAAAGTCGAATATAATAAACAGCGAAATTGAAAATGAAAGATTTGTTTCCGTGTCCAGTCGAGGAAAAAAAAAACAAAAGAAAAAAGAACAGTCATTAGATCCAGAGAACCAGATTTGACAAAAACATCGAATAGGCAGAAGAAAGTTCCAGATCACATACCACCACACCGCGAAGCAACAATCTGCGGAAAATCAAGAGTTGAGACGACATGAGTGTAAAGATAAAAAGCGAAATTGGAAAAGTGAAAGAGAAAGAGAAAGAGAGAGTGAGGGATTCCTTACAAGGAGTATCGGCCTGAATGGTACTCATGAGATCGGTGTGCCATAGATTCCGGAAATTCTGCCGTGCCTGCATCTTCTCGAGGTGCTCCTGCGACGCCATGACGATTGTTTTCTTCTTCTCGAGCACAGTGACAAAAACCCTAAATGAGATACTCGGGGAAATGCGACACGAAATATATAACAGGGATGAGGAAATCTGGTTGCGTTTTTGAGAAGGAAACGAAAGGGAGAAAAAGTAAGAGGGAGAAGAAAAGATAATAGGCGTGGTTCTGGGGCGTTGAAGCTTGAAACAACTAAACTTCTATTGGTCTATGGACTATTGCTTCATTCATCCGCATAGCTGTAGATGACCCCGCGTAAGCCAACTCGGACTGTAACTACAAAAGGCCCGTGCTTGCTTACAGGGATTTAGGGATTTACTCTTTAATAAAAACGATTCAACTTGTTTGGTTTTAGGGATGAGAGATAATTTATACAGAATGATTTGAAGAATAATAGAATTTTTTTTCTTACACGTATGAAGAGAAAGTGAGAGAAACACAATTCAACACACAAATGTATTCACTCTTTTAATCTTAAAAGTAATTATAAATAAATTTTAAAATTTTAGTATAAATATTTTTTTATTTATTTTGTAAATAATTATTTTTATTAAAAATTTTTATTTTATTTAAAAATAAATAAATAAATAATACTCAAAAAAATTCAGATTATAGATCCAATTTCAAAAACTTATTTTCATATTTTTAGAACTCAATTTGACTCTTCTTGTATGCAAATTACACTAATGTATACCGCAAATAATTCATCAAAGATATGAAGAGTCTTTAAATAAAAAATAAAGTTTTTTAACAACATATAAATCGAATGGAAGTAATTACGTGAAAATATAAAACAATTGTTTTAATTTAAAAAAATAATTATTTATCAAAGGATAAAATTGTCTCGACACCAAAATATTTATTTCTTTACCTGGAGATTTAAAAATTTTAAATTATATGTAGATCGATGGAAATTAAATTAAGTGTTTTTCTATTTCAAACACAATATTTAATTTAATATATAATAAAATATAAAATCAAATATAATAAAAATAAAAATATATTTTTAATTTTTTTTTCTTTCACATTATTTTTTATTTTTAAAATTTTTTACATATTATATTTATCTCTTTTATTTATTTTCTTTCTTTTTATTTTAAAAGAAAAAGAAAAGTTGAATAGCAACACTGTTTTTATTCTTATATTTCATGTTCTCTTTCAAGAATAATTATTATTTTGTCTCAATAATAAAAAATTAATTTAATAATTAACATTATTTTTGTTTGACCTTTTTAATTGATATTTAATTATCACATAGTTTTTTAAGTAATGATTTCTTTAAATTTTTTATTAAATTATGATAAATTTTTTTTAATTTAAATTTAAAAAAATATATTGACAAAGGATAAAAGGATATATTTATTTTTCGATAATAATATAAGGAAAGTTACCGGTGATTACTAAATCAAAACAAATTCTTCTTTTCCTCTATTTATTCTCTTGTTTCTTTTTCTCTTCCTCTTTTTCTTCATTCTCTTTTTTTTTTTCTTCTCCACGCCCATTTCCTCTTTATATACCAGCAAAATATCATTAGATTTGGTGGAAATTTTATGCATCGATAAATTTATTGACGAAAATGTTAATTAGTAATAAAAATCACAAATTACTAATAGGATTTATGGGATTAATCGTGAGGTACATTGTTGACAAAAATCTAATACATAATTTGTAGTGACATGATAAAGGTGAGAGATTCCTTTGTATGTATCATAAATGATCCATTATAAATATATGTAGTTGTTCACGTGTATGAATAATGTTAACTCATTAAATAAAATAATATATTGACTTTCCTAATTATCTTACATAGGTAAAGATATAAGGTTGTGAAAAACTAAATAAAATCATAAAATATTTTGGTCTAATTAAATATTGTAAATATTTTATTATTTTAAAACTCCTAATATAATAAACAGATGAAATAAAATGAAATGACCCTTAATTGATATAAGAGCTAAAAAGATGTTATTAAAAACACAAAAATAAATAAATAATATTATTACAAACATAGGAGGATGAGATAGATCTCCATGCACTAGAACGTTTCTCCCCGTGTGCCTATCTCTTACAAACCATTGGAATCATATTAACATTTCAAGTCAAGATAAAGTTACATAAGTTTAAATCCAACGAAGAGCAATAATGATAAAATTTGACTATAAATAAGTGCATAGCATTTTCAATTCTCAAAAGATCAACATGATAAAAAAAATGAATTTAAGATTCTACTTTTTATTGATTAATTTTTTTTAATATGTTTTCCTTTTCTATTAGATTTAATTGGTTTCCGAATACACCTGTTTTTTGCAGTATAAAGCTTTTTTACAGTATATTATAGATTTTTATATATGATAAATTTATTAATATGATACTTATCTTTAAACTATTCAAAAATTAGAAAATAATTGATATAATTTAATTTCAAAAATGTTTATTTTATATTATTTCTCAATTATATACTCTTATATAATTAAAATTTACCCACTTTATAAAATTAAAATTTTAAGTTTGCACTAATGCGTGGCCTATTTTCGCCTTGATAGTACAAAGTCGCTGCATTATTATTAAAACTAAATCCAAAACAATTAAAAAAAAATACACCACAAAAGAAACTCATAATAAAAGAGAAGTGTTTTCAAATTATAATGGTTTAATTGTTTTTATAATACCATTATTTATTTTCAAATTAATTTCATTATTAATAAGATGTCAATCAAGTCTCAAAATTTCTATAAACATTAATATAAATTTCATGATCTAATTAATATTAAAATTATTAATAAATAAATATTAATTATATATAATAAATTCAGGGTTAAATACGTTTTTGTCCCTTAAGTTTTAGTGAAATTTGGAATTAGTGTTTCTTCAAAATTTTTGACTAATTTACTCTTTCATCTTTCAAAATGTGTGAATTTAGTCTTTTTAACTAAATTTTGTTAAGTTTAGTTGACATTTTAAGCGCATTTCATGATAGTATTTGAATTGTTTACATCATTTGACACATTTTTGCTTCAACATTAACTCAAATATTATCATAAAATGCATTTAAAATGTCAAATAAACTTAACAAAATTTGGTAAGAAGGACTAAATTTACGTATTTATAAAATTGAAAGACTAAATTAGTAGAAAATTTCGAAAAGGAACTAATTTTAAAATTCACTTTAACTTGAATGACAAAAAACATATTTAATCCATAAATTTATATATAACACATCAAAGAGGTCAATTTCGAATATAAAAATTAATATCGTTTTAATCTTTTAAATTTGAGAAACTGATTTAAATATTTTTAGAAAATTACATCATTATATTTTTTAAAGTAAGAGAACAATTAAATTGAATTAAAGTCAAAACGGTAATAAGGGCACCTTTGAATGAATGAAAGGTTGTCCACTTAACATAACGAACGCCGCCAAAATTGGGAAGACCATTTCTGATTGTCCTTTGCGTTTTCAGATATCTATCTATTTTATTTAATAAATATATTTAATAAACATAGGACAACGCTGTCACTAACAAATCTGTGACAATATATATTTTACGTAACTTTTGCATATTAATATCAAAATCTGTTCTTTCATCTCTCTCCTTTTTTTGTTTTTTACTTCTCACTTATCTTTATGTTTACAGTTAAAAAGTGTTAAAATGCAGGCACAAAATGTGTTTTCTTACATTCATATTAAATAATAACATTGGAAAGGTTTTATGATATTATTTAAGTATAAATTATTTCATAATATATTTATTGATTTTATAATTATTGAGGAGTTTTTAATTTGTCGATAGTGATAAATTATTATACTGAAAATATACTCATATTAAATTAATAAAAATTATTTGTTTTGTTTGCTATTGAAATATTAATTACTTTTTTAATTGAAACTTCATTTCTAAAATATAAAAAAATTTACTATTAACCTACTTGAAATCCTGAATGTTTTTGTCAAATATAAGAAACCTATATTGAAAAGAAACTACTCATAAGTATGTTTCCTTTCACAATTTTCTATTTTTTTTTAAATATTTTTTATGTGTTTTTTTTCTAATCAAAAGTTATTATCTCTAAAAGTAACAACACTTAAGACAATATAAATAGATTTTATTTAGATTTGAGTCAAGTTTTATTTTTCCCCGATATTATCTCATAAAAAATAACAACACTTAATACAATATAAATAGACTTGATGTTGCCTTAGATTAAGTTTTATTTTCCTTGTATCTCTAATTTATCCTGGTACTAGCACGTTTGAGTTTAAAATTTGTATATGATGTTTAAAACAATTAGAGAAATTCCTGCTAGTTTAAATTTGTAGTTATATGTTTTATTTGTATATTAAGTTCTCTTAAAATAAGTTAAAACTTTCCTAGTTTTATTTAGTCTTTGTGGTTTTTATTATTATTATTATTATTATTATTATGGATTTGCGTAATAAATGAAAATGTAGTGAATGTCAACTTGTAGTTAAAATGAAAAACATGTTTTGGTGATTGTGGACATATTGGTATTTATTTGATTGATTTGTTTTGGTCCGTGGTCTGGTTATGTTGCTTTGAAAATTTAATGATATATTACATATATTATATGGAGATAACGATTTTAAGATGAATTGTGAAAATACAAAATCTCGTACATTCTAAAAATTTTAAAATATGATTAGTATTTAGAAATTTTAAGATTTTTGGTTACGAGAACTTTGAAAAGTAATTATGTGTACGTCAATTTAACATGTGATGGAAGAAGTTGATGCAAAACATTATCTTGAATGTATATGAAATTTACTTGGGATTGAATCGATTTTATTTGGTCGAATTTTGATTGAAGAATGCGTAGATTTTCGGTTTATGTTAATTTATTTTGATTTTCAGTCTGAGTCATCCCGTTTCAACTTAGAACTTTAGGTGATCCATATTAAATCTTATTTTGGATCGATTTATCTCGACCATCGATTTATATAGGTTTGTCTCGGCCTTTATTTTGGGTTGATCCATCTCAATCTTTATTTTGGACGGACTTGTCTTGACATTCATTTTGGTCAGTCCATCTCGACCTTTAACTTAGGCTGGTATGTCTCGACCATAGGCCCGATTTAGCCTTTCTTAACCTTTGACCTAAGTTAACTTATCTCGATGTTTGGCTCAGATTGATATGTCTCAACGTTTGACTCGGGTCTATCAATCTCAATCTTTAGAATTTGTCAATTTGTTTTAATTTTTTAACTTAGGTTGACATAAAATGTACATGTTTAATAAAATTTTCCTTTTTTTTTTAAAAATTTCAGTAAGCATGAAATAAAATTTTATTAAAATTAATGCGTGTAATGTGAACTGCTTAATAGCAATTTAAAAATGATAATAGATAAAGCTGAATTGATTAAATAATTTTAATTTAATACGAGCCTTCTCACAGCATTTTTATTTAGGAAAGAAGCGCATGTATTAAAAATAGTTAATTAAATTTTAATTTCCTTATATAATGTTTTGGGTTTTAATTTTATTATTGTTTTTTTTTTCTTCTTAATACTTCATTTACTTTGTTATATTTATTATTATTTTAAAATATAACCATCACAATGTCATGGTCACAAGTAAAATCATTTAACCAATAATTTAAATCATATAAAAAATATTTCATCAGTATATAGTTTTCATAGAAGCTAAAATAATGATATATTCATAGAAAATAAATAATAATAAAATTCAATAAATTAAAATTAAAATAACATATAAACTAAAAATGAAATACATCTGTAAAACTCCTTACTTTTGCTGCCTATGATTTAAATTATTTCGTCGTCCATTTTATTTAATCTTCCATGTTTTTATATGGAATCTTGATTTTAAAAAATAAAAATATTGTGTTTTTTAAATTTTTTTATTTTGAAACACCAATAAAATTAGATTTTAACGTATATGTGATGTGATTTTATTAATATATTATTTTTATGGTTTATTTATGTTTTAAGTATATAATAAATTTGGAAATTTTAATTGAGTATTTAATATATTTATGTGTTTTGATTGAGTAGTCAATATATTTAATGTTTTCAAGTGGGAATTTGTGTTATCTTTTTATCTTTTTATTGTTAACTGAATGATGTAACAGTCAAATAACTGATTATTATTTAGTCATGTTATCCTACTTGCGTATTATTTTATTATTTTAAAAATTTATAATTGTATAATTTTATAATTTTATAATTTTTTATATTTTAATTCAAAATTATATAATTATAAAATTATGATTTTATGAAATATAAAATTATGATATATTTTAAATTTTTATTCAAATCATAAAATCATAATTTTATAATTAACACAATTTTAAATTAAAATTATAAAATTATTAAAATATAAAATTATATAATTATAAATTTATAAAATTTATAAATTATAATATTATAAAACTTTAAAACAATAAAATTATAAAATGACATGTGATGACAGTTGAATGATAACATATAATCATATCAATCTTTTAACCATCACATCATCCATTAATAAAAAGAATTAATTATGAGTATGTGATAACTCAATTAAAAATTATAAATTTATTAACTAATCAATATACTAACAAAATCGATCATAAACTCAATTAAAAATTATAATTTTATCATGAACTTAAAATTTAATTAAGCTTAATTTTATTAATTTAAGATGAGAAGGTATTGATCTATCTTGCCCAAACAGTAAATATATAGATAGAGAAAATATACCAGAATAAATCTAGAAACGGTGAAGAATCATTAGAAGTGCGTACAAACACATGTAGGGTAAAACTGCCATTTCATCATGCCAATGGGGTGCAGGAAGAAAAATTCCAAGATACTATTTATACTTAAATCGGGCCTTTATGGTTTTGTATGACCCTTTATTGCATTGCAAGTTGTTTTTTCTTTCAAAAATGAAATTCACTATATGATGATGGTTATTCGGAATAAACTATTTGGTGCACTCCTTCATTATGAATATATACTTAATAATCTATAGGATTTCTTTTTAATAACATATTATTTTCTCATCACACATCTTCTATTTACAAATCTTGAATACAATACTTTATTTATCAAATATGAATCTCAGATCAAGGACATGCTAATCTTTTAAATTTATTAATTAAAAACTTTAGAATAAAGCGAACAAAATAAGATTATATTTTTATTACGTAAGTTGCCTAAAATAAAAGAATTCAATACACTCTATTCTATTTCAATCTATTTAACATTTGGCCCATCAAAATTAGTGTGATTTCACGAAAATAAATAAAAAAAATAGACAATGTACTTAAATTTTTTAAATTATTTAAATTATAAATACAATTTTTTATTTATCGAATATTTTATTATAGAATTGTTAAACACCACTCACATAACTCAACTCAGTGAGCTCTAGTAGTTTTAAATGTTGGGTGCAACTTTTTGATTGAACGTTCGCTTACTTTAGAGTGAGTTCCAAAGGTTCAAAGCGTTGAATCGTTATCTGGTTGCACTCGACATTCACTTAGCAGCGAGTATCAAAGAATCTGAATTGTCTCAATCAAATCTTTACTTTTAATTCGTTAACCAGTAAATCAGACTAAGAAATTGTTCTTAAAATATGGTGTTTTTTTTTTCAAATATACTAGTTTATCCAGGTTTATGATTATTTTTCTTTGTGTTATACTGTACATTTATACATGAGCAAATATAACTATTTATAATAAAATATTATTTATAAAATAAATAAGTAATAGTTTATTATTTTTAATTAATTTTCTAGTTATAATTTTATATTTATTATAAAAAAATAAATGCATATGTTTATGCCAGTTTTTAAGAAAATTAATTAAAAAAGTGACTTATTTGCTAAATTGAATCAATTTTTCTTGGTCCATTTAGAACATGGAGTGGACCGGTAATACTTTGTTTTTACTTTATTCACGGAAGTATGTCCGTTTCTTTCTAACCCAAAATTGTTATTTTATAATTGTTAAAAAAAATATTTTTAATATTTTTTTAATAAATAAATATGTGTTTAAAAATTACCCGTTAAGTAATCCAATATAATTTAATTATATTTAATTTTGATTGAATTAAACTACTAATTAAAAAATAATAGTTCCCTAGAAAAACTTATCTTTCGTAATTTTCATTTAGGAAAATATTTGATCCACGTAAAGTTCGTGTATTCCGTGTGCTAATTATTTGGTGGTGAACAGATGAATTTAAAAGGGTTCAACCAAAACCAATAGACTTTGGAGAATATAAAAAGGAAAGAGAACTAAAAAGTTTTCCATAAAAATGTTGTAGGTTAGTTAGTGAAGGAAGGGTAAATACTAAGCCTCAAGCAAAAATAGAAATACTAAAAATTATCAAGACAAAAAGAAGAAGGAAAAAATTAGAATTTTGCAATGATTTGCTTTCCTTGATAAAACTAAGCCTCAAGAGGTCTCTATCACAATTCTTTAAGAGGATGATTCTTGTTGAAAATGGAGTGCGTTAAGCTTCAACTATTGGAGGCAAACTGGTATTTAGCATCACATGCTCATTCATTTTACAGGGACAAAACTATAGGATGTAAGGTTTAGAGACAAAAGTATATTAAATTAATGTAAGAGTATTTAATGACAATATTTCACATGCCGAACCTTCATGAATTCATAATAAAATTTGGTATAGTAAGTATTTGAAAATAATTGAAGATATAAGTACATTTTACCAATTTGGTTTATATGTAGAGATCCTCAGCAGTGCAAAAACAATGTTTTATCACGATTTATTATGCTAGTAATGATTTATCTACTATGATAAATGATGCGATGACAATTTCATAAATATGATAAGATTTTTTATGCAAGTTGTACCTAAAATTGGTATAAAGAATTGATGCAATGACAAATTTGTAGTAAAGTAGAAGACTTTTTATGCGAGTTAAGCAAAAAAGTAAAGCGGTGACACTTTTATTATAAAAAAAAAGACTTTTTATGTTGGTTAGTCACTGTAATCAATATAATATCTGAAATCTTCATCTTTCCCTTCTCGTGCTTCACTTCAATTTTCTCAATTTGCTCCTCCTTTGCACTTCTTCTCCCTTTTCAACACAGTGTTGCTCTCCTTTCTCTTGTTGAAGTCTCCTCCCTGCATTCACATTGCTTGCTCCTCTCTCTTGTGGTCCTCGCTCGTCGTCACTCCTTCGTTTTCTCCTCGCAATTTTTATTCTCTTCGCTATCCAATTCATTTGGGTCGAGTGCGATATCCATTACCCACAAAAAATTAAAATTTAATTTATATTTATTAAGTTAAGTTTAATAAAAATTAAAATTTAATTAATATGTTATTAGGTTAAATTTAATTAAAATTAAAATTTAACTTATAATTAATTTAATTTATATTTTATTTAATATATTTTTTTTGTAATTTTATTTATATTTTATTATAAAAATTTATAATAAATATTCGCTAGTATCCGTCGATACTGGTAAGTATTTTTTAAATGGGTATCCGGTAGGTAAAAGGAGGTAATATGTGGATTTTTTTGTTGTGGGTTAAGTAGCGAGTAAGTACTATCTATGCTCGACCCAACCCGACCCGTTGTCATCCCTACTACTCGTTGTAATATCGTTGTTCTCCACGCTCCAATAAATGTTTTTGCTCACTCAAAGATGAAAGGTTTGAGATCTTGTGCCATTGTTGAGAGTTTAAAGGTAATGAGGAATGGTGAAATTAGGATTTCATGGAGAATTTAGTAGAAAATTTTTATGTTAGGTTGTTTTAGAACTAACATAAAGAGTGAAAACATTTTATATCGATAATGTCTATGTCAGTTTCAGAACCGACATAGAAAGTCTTTGTTGCTCTAGTGTCTAAGTCGAAAATTAGATGAGTTTTACATTGTATAAGTAGGTGGGTGTAAACTTTACATTACATAATATTGAGTTAGATTTAAAGTTTTCTGCTTCAAATGATACCAATCCTATCCAAATTTACATTTTACTTGATCTATTATTGTCGCTTGCTATTAAAAGATTTATTGTTTTTTAACTTATTGTATTATTCGGTATTAAAAGACTATCAAACTACTATTAATATATAGTCTTAAGCTTCAAACATATATGACTTGTATAAAAAATCTTAAACAAGAGATAAGTTTACTTATATATCTACTAAAATCGAGTTTATGTTACCATTTGCCACTAAAAGTGAAGTAAAACAAATGTACCTCTCCCTCTATAAATATGGATGCACTGCTCTGAAACTCTTAACCTGTGGTGTAGGACAACTTCGTCCAAGAGAGAGAAACTCTGTCGTATTGCTCAGTGCCTTGTATTTCGTCAGTGCACTCCCAAAAACAAATACAGCACAAAAGAAGAAGAAGAAGAAGAAACTAAATTCGTTATTACTATTCTTTAAGTTGTTTCACTAAGCATTTTCTCTGTGTTTCTGGAGTTGATTCATAGGTTGAATTCTTCCAGAAATTTCGCTCCCATGTCTTCTGACCTCTACTCTTATGACACCACTTTCCACACACATTCAAACTCAGACTATCTCTCCTCTGATGGGGTTGGAGACCTTCCTTTTCTCTCAGATTCTTTTCCTTTCTTCCCCAATTCTCCCTCTAACGTAGCGCACGACAATTCCAATTCCAATTCCAATTCTCTCGACCCTTTTTCCCCATCTTTTTTCTCCTTCTCCCCTCCAAGTTCCCACTTGGAAAGCCTCAGCCTTTACCATGGCAACCGCGTGCAGCCGCTGTCAAATGGCCAGAACGTAGCGAACGAGTTTGGAACTTTCTCAGCTTTCGATGGCTCTGAAGTGAAGACCGAGGAAACCCAATTGGGTGTTGACTGTGTCTACGCTCAACAACTCCTTCCTCACAGTTACAGCGGTGCTGAAAATTTTTCCAGGTACATGCAAAGAAGCTTCAGCAGCAACTCATTTGAAGCAAAACCTGGTTTTCTGTCACAACCTCACACTGATACTCTTGTGGACTCTCCCAAATTTCAAAGGCATGACTTGAGTTCCCCTGAAGATACTCTCTTCACCGGACAAATGAGAAGGGTTTGTAGCACCGGAGATTTGCAGGTAAAATCAACAACACCAAGATTTTGTTCTTGGACAAATTCTATTCTTAATGAAACCATGACATAGCTGGTTTGATTCGATTTTTTTTTCTTTTTTTGTAGAACATGAAGGAAAATCGCATGTCTCCAACGGAGGCACCGTTGTTGGAGGAATCGAACTTCAAAGTAGGGCGTTACAGTGCGGAAGAGAGAAAAGAAAGAATCTCGAAATACAGAGCCAAGAGAACCCAGAGGAATTTCAACAAGACAATCAAGGTGGGGAAACAGTAACAGACACCATTTTTTTTTTTCTGAACGATGTTTTTGTTATTTTACACAAATAATGTCAACTTGCTTTACTCAAAATCATTGTTCTTTAGTAAAAAGTTTGTGAAATGAAATCTCATAGAATAAGGCATATTGTTGATACCACTGTAGTTCATAAAATGTTTCACATGATACAGAAACAAAATTTGATTTCTGCAAAACGACAAAAGTAAGTTTGTAACGGTGATTCAATAATGCTCCAACGCATGATGAAATGACTGCGTAATACTGTTTTGTTGGCATTAGACATGGTTGATTAAGATAGTAGCAGAAGGAGAAAAAGAAAGGTCTGAATTAATGCATCAGTTTTTTGTTTTTATTTTGTGGTAACAGTATGCATGCCGAAAGACACTAGCAGATAATCGACCACGCATACGTGGCAGATTCGCCCGCAACGACGAAGCCATCGACACTCCCAAGGCTTCATGTTCAACACGAGACGAAGACGATGTTGATTTCTGGGTAAATATTTGTCGTATTTTTGTTGTTTTTTCCACTTTCAACTTTAAATGGCAAGATTCACCTTACCTTCTCTAGAAATTTACGTATATATAAGTTAAATTTCAATTTGTATGAGAGGATGCTGATAATTCATGTTTTTATGGTGTAGATTGAAGAATTACGATTGCATGAAGAACAAGACGATGTAACAGTGGGAGCAGAAGAATATTTGAGAAGCTATGGAGCAACTCAGTTTCAGTATGGTGGCTTTTGAGATGTAGAAGAGTGAAGAGGCATATTTTTATGGAAGAGCCTTTAGGAAAGTTCTGGCTTGTTGTAATATTATTAACTGCAGATGATTTATTTTTTTTTGGTCTTTTTTATATTTAATTAAATAAAATTTATGAATAAGTCAGTGTTCATGGAATCTAAGATGTTCCATAGGACAAACATGAAATTGGGTTGTTGGTTAGTTTAGTTGTAGTTGTACACTTGCACCACTATATATATATTTTTATTCCAAGTTATGATTTACCAATTGATTAGTGTAAGTGTGTACATATAAAACAAGTCTTATTCCATAATCATGACATCATTTTAAACAAAGCAGTAATTATGCTTTTATACATTCAGCCTCCTTTTACTAATCAAACATTTCAGCAATCTTTTATTCTTAATTTAGTATTTGGAAATCAAAATTTATTAATTACTTTGTACATACGTTTGCACAACTTGTCTCCAAATATTTTAAAAGAAAAAATAATGAAAATTTTACTTTTTAAAAAAAAATTAAAATTAGTTTATACGGAATTTGATTTAGATACTCTCTCGCATAATTCATTTCTCAAATCTACGCTTTAAAATTTTATTTACATTAATTTTAATTCCTTAAAATCATTTATAGATAAATTTGTCGAATATAATGACTCCATCAGTGTACACATTAAGCCCCAATACCTCCCGTGTGAGAATTTCTAGCAAAGATTATTTTTTAGCAAAGTTATTACGGTTTGCAATTTTATTTGTAGCTTTTATTTTACGTGTGTAACTATTATTATTACTTTTCTTGTAAATTCTTATTTACACATTCTAAAACACTTATAGAACATTAATACAGTATATCGCAGTTTATTATTTATCATGCAAATACCATTTTTTTTTTAATATAGAAGCGCTCTCCTTCACTAGTAGATAAATAAAAAAATATGTCTATTACTCATCCGTTATTATATCGTGAGTATCTTTATATAAAAGGCTATTTAAATTATCAAGTATTATATATATTTTATTTATATTACATTTGAACTACACTAAAAAAATATCAAATCATTTAAATTTTAATACATTTTTCTAAAATATAAATATCATCCATTTTAGTTTAAATGAATGAAATATCAAATAATTTTGAATTAAATTAAAATTTTGAATGTACAATCTATATAAAATGAATTTTCAGTCTAATTATATATATATATATATATATATATATATATATATATATATATATAATTATTTACCTACAATAAGTGGTCATATTTTGTTATAATAGTAAAATATGATGAGACTCGATTTTCGATTTATAAGCGATATTTTCTTTTTCTAAAATGTAATGAAAAGTTAAAATTCTAAATGATGTTGATTATATATATAATTTAGAATCTTGGTGCTAAATTATTTACTTTTAAATATTATTATCCTTTTATTTTTTTTTCTTTTAAATTATCTGTTAAGATTTTTAGGTTTTGTTGTTACTAGTGAAATTACAGTTAGATAGAGAGTAAGTTAGGACTTCTTTCTAACTTATTTGACTTGAAATTTTGATTATATTAGAATATATTTAAAATGAGTTATTTTTTTAAAAGAACATTATCTATTTTGTTTTAGATTTAGTATAGATCATTAAGATTTTTTTAGAGTAACTAGTGAAAACATATATGCAAATATCTTTTTTTTTTTAAGATAGACATGTGTGTGTGTGTGTGTTTTTTTATAATTGTTATTTTTAATTTTTATAATTATGAAATTAAGTATGAATAAATTTTATAATTTAATTGTAAATAGTTTTTATTTATTTTGTAGGTAATTTTTTAATTAATAAATAGTTAATTTTAAAAAATGTAAAATTGGAAAAAAAATTATTTAGAAGATAAAATTAATAAAATAATTATTTTAATGTAAAATTATTTTTATTTAAAGAATAATATTGGATGATAAATGTAGAGTTGTTAAAACCGGCTATCCAGCTCAGCTCGATTTGACCTATCACGGGTTGACCACTTAGTTAGTCAATCCAATCTGTTTCACTTAATAGAGAGTCAACAAAATTTGAACTCGATCCAGCCCACCACGGATGAGTGGGTTAAACATGTTGACTCACTAGTTCACTTAATTAAAAACTACAGTTTTTTTCTTTGGTCACAAAAATTAAATTATAATTCTAACTAAGATCTAAATAAACTACAATACAATCCAAAATTATGTTAAATTGTAAATACAAATCAAAATTACAAAAATACAAATTATTATCTAACAACAAATTATAAATAACCCAAATCAACTCAAATGCGAAGCCCAACATAATAAAAAACACATGTGACTCTTTATCTGCAGGTTGGTGAGTCAACTTGACTCATCACGGGTTCAATTTGGGTGATCTTAGTTTTTAGTGGGTCGGGTCAAAAATTAACACATACTAAAATTTATAAAAAAATTTCAACTCAATCCAGTCTGAACCCATGATGAATTGGATTGGTCCTCATCCATTTTGACAGCTCTAAATAAATGTGATATTAAAAGGAAAATTTCATATATATATATATATATATATATATATATATATATATATATATATATATATTATTACGATGTATGGGACAAACTTATAATTATCCTAAACAAAAGAAAAAAATATTTATTAATCATATGCCATTCACTAATAACGTAACATTCTCTTTGAATTTGGTCAAAATATAAACGATAAGTTTGGGCCATACATAGATGACTAAAATTGTAAATTACTTGATCGTCCCTTGATCATTTAAATTTTATTATCATTATATATGGTTGTTTCATTAATTCAATTTACCAATTTTGTAAAGTGGAATTCAATCTTCCAATTAAACATTAGTCAAACAAATTCCAAATATAAAAGGTTGTAAATTAACATATATTTTATGTTTTGGCACTTTAGTGCTGTCAAATCTTGCTCTAAATGATCATTTAGCACACAACAAACACAAGTGTGGAGTGGAAGACATGTCCTTTAGGTTCTGCTTAAGTCCATAAGCAATCTTTCTTTAACAAAGCGCGATTCTGATATTAATTTTTTTTTTTTCCATGGGACGTAAGAATAAAAATTACCCTAGCTAGAAGGAGTGGGCTGCTTATGATTGATATTATTTTTTTATGCTTAATTAAGCAGTGAAATTGTTTTATCAATATTAACATAGTATCATCAATTAAGTCCATCGACTGATAACAGATTTTTTTATTTATTTATGATTTGAATATTATATCCAACCATGTAAAATATTTATAAAAATGTCACTCATAATATATACTTACCTTAAGTATAATTGTTTATCATATGAATACTGTATAACGAATAAATATGAACATAATTATTTTCGATGTTAAATTATGATTAATAAACTATATATCGCGATACGTAGTAAACAAGAGTAGGTCATAAACTATTGTTGAAAATCGTAGTCTATAATATTGTTTATGAAAAAATCGAACCTTATTTATAATTATAGACTACCATTCATAAAAAATTATAGTCTATTTATGATTTTAAGTTATGGTTATTAGAGGATCATAGTCTATTTATAATTATAGACTACGGTTATTAAAGGAATTATAACATATAATCATAAATGAACTAGGGTTTTTTTGTCTAATCTGATGTAACTTATTGTGGAATTATTTAAAAAAAAATATTTTAATATCTTTCACGCTCTATTAAATACCTGGAAATTAAAACCAAGTTTGAACAACATTGGATAACATTAATTAACTATAAACAATCAAAATAAAAATTCAGTTTTCACAACTACTAGATGATTTTGAAAAAATAGGTAGAAATTGTTTTTTGAGTCAAATTTTTTTATGCTAACTTCTATAATTGTATATTTGTTTGTAGAGTGTATACAATGCACATTAAGTTTTGTTTTGAAAAGATTTGGTGGAGAAAAAACTTAAAATGATCATAACATTTGCTGTATACCTTGCATGAAGATGTGTTGAATTACAAAGTTGTTGTAATGCGTTTTTCAACATTTTCAAAATTTTACCATTTAATGTATTTTTTTAAGTATTTTTTATATTTTAGAGATTTATTTCACTTACCTAAACTATTCAAAAAGTCCTAAAAAAGTTTCTGGTGTTTAACATTAAATAGAGATTTAAGGTTTAGGCTTCATCATCCTCTAATACTATTATGTACTCGTTAATTAACACACTTGAACGAAAAGGAAACAAAACTGAATAGAGAACAAGAAAGAGCACTTTAAACATGACCAAAGGTGAACCTTCAAACGAATGGTGAACTTGAAAACAAAAGAAGAAAACAAAAGAGAAAATGAAAGAAAAACCTATAAACGACGGTCTTCGCAAGGGCAAAGGGTAACAATATGCAGATCAAGTAAAAAATGTTGAAGTTAATTTTATTCAAAAGGTATATAGATTATGATTATTTCTAAAATCATAGCGTTGTCAAAAATTGTAAAAACGTCACTAAATTTTTAGAAATTACGTTCTTCTTAAAATCGTAGTTTATATGACATACTTAAATGCTATATCTGCATTAATGAGTAGTATACTAGTAGTAGTAGTAAGGCAAAGATAACTCTTTCTGGTTTCTTTTGTATATATATTATCTTTAATAAAAGGTAGATTCAGTTTTAGTTTTGGTAAGAAACAGATATTTGTTAATAGTTAATTGAATTGAAAGATATATAATAAAGGGATCCCTTTGTCTCTTTTCTTGTGTAATTTTGAATTTAAAAGAAGCATAAAGAGTTGCATACTTTTGTTGATGAGAGCATAAAGGCACAAATTGATTGGCAACTAAAAAAATGGCTGAATTATTGTGCCAAGATTAATGCATTATACAATCAAAGGCTGGCATAAAGTAGGTAACATGTGTTGAGCTGCCATTTTGGCAGCAATACTCACAAACATGGACAACATATATATGTATGTCAACAATTCAAGATAACTCTTACATGTACCAGATGCCGACACAGTACCACTTTACATTGAAAATTAGAAAAAAAAAAAAAGTGGAACATCATGAACACAGAACAAACAACACAGTGATTAGATGCATGCTTTGCTTTCATATATATATTCTCTTCCTAAAAGAATGGCATTTCATCGTAACAGTGCCAGAGCAAAAGAGATGCTTCTCATTGTAAAGGGTGCCATAACATTAATTACGTGTTTCATTTCATGAACATCGAAACCCTAAAACTGCATCATTGAAAATGAAAAGGTTAAAAACAGGAACCAAAGGAAACCAAAAGCATCAAATGTATAAGACATTGTTAAAGAAAACAAAGACTGAAGAAAGACCGCATATATCTGCACAATCCCTGACAGTTAAATAATGATAAACTATGTAGCTTCCTATTATGATAAGAAAGTGATAGGAGATAGAGGGAGACAATGCCCTTAATGGAGAGAGCAAGATGAGAAATTAAATGGTAATAAAATTTGATGATTCTGAAGACCCACTTTTGACCAGCACCACTTCAACACCCTATCATTGCAGTGCTATAGATTATAAGAAGATGATTAGGTTGTGTTGCTGGTTCCCTTAGGCTAACCCTATTGGAAGTGACCCTAAAAGAATTTTATTCCTGGGGATGCTTGGTAAAGTTGTCCACTGGGTCTTTGTTTAGTCGAAGAAAAGTGTTGTGATTGGTACATGGAAGGTTCTTTTGATTAATTAGCAATGAAACAAAAAAAAAAAAACACAGTGGGAGTGCAAACACGAACGAGAGCATAGTGGAGATGAAAAGTTTTATAGTAATATATGTGTGATCTGGCAGACAAGAAAAAAGGTGGTGTTATTGACGATGGAACTTTTGTCTGGGGTAAGACTGGAAAAACTGAAAAGTTAAGCAGAGAACAGAACCCTCTGAATTGGAATTGGCTTGGGTGGAGAATCCAGCACTCGTCAATTTGGTCTTCATCATCAAAGTCTGCGTTAATACTATCCTATCTCAAAAGGACATTGCTCACTTCATCTATTCTACCAACATAACTTTAAATAACTTTTTACCCTTTTTATTCTCTCCTTTATTACAATTTAAGTTTTATATTTCATAAATTTTGTTGACCGTGACATCGTAAACAATTCTAAATTACCCATTCTTATTTTAGGACAAATAACTCTTTTTTATATGTATTCTGTACCGTAGGGGTAGATCAGTTTACAAAGAGTCAATTAGTGCCCAAAAAAATTTGTATAGTTTCTGATCAGTTCGAGTCAACAAAATCTTCCGGGATGTAGTGATTACTCTGGAAATCATGGAATTATATGTCAATGAACAACCTAATTTTGTTGGACGTGTCAACCACACCGGAGATCATGGAGCTGCGTCAGACATCAATGTCGCACGAGCCATCTGCCGTGTTAGGTATTTAAGGAGGGGTTTCACTAGGGAGAAGATACAACACCAATGAAATCTGAACCCAATCATATAAGACATTAACACCACTCTCAACCCAAAACCTTAAAGACAATGAGTTTATGGGTCTTTATTCTCATATAGTGCTCTACTTTCTCAATTCTGGTCAATGTAGGACTTAGACTAACACTTGGATTCCTAACATGTCAAGCATTAGACCGTTATGTGTCAACGACTAATGATCGATGACAAGTGAGACACAGTTGAACGATCTGTCCGCCAACCTTTAAAGTTGTGAGTCTGAAAATATGAAAATATATGCATCAACAACATCGATCGGTCAATCATTCTGATGGTACCACCCAGATGACAACGTCAGGATGACAAAGATAAGTAAGTACTTATGTAATTAGGATAAACAAGTTAGTAATCATGTTTAAAAAAACAATTGGACCTCAATTAAGGCAACCATAATCAAAGGTCCATGTAAGAAACTATAAATAAAACTCAAAGGTAAGTTGGTGAGGACTTTTCTCTCGCATATATTACGACATTAATTATTTGGACCAAACGAACCTTGTTGGCTTAAGCATCATCAGAGTCTCTTTAGCAGGTACCCCGATCGGTTAGGAGACCGAATGATCGGAGTACCTGCTACGCCCCTACACCCGAAATATATTCTAATCAGATTTCACCGAAAATTTTCTGATATGGTTGATCAGATTATTGATTATGTGATCGATGTTAAAGATGAACACTATATTTCGTATGGAAACATATATTTATGTTTTTTAAGTTTAAAAATAAAAATAAATATTATTAATGGATTTTGTTATTGTAAATATGAATTTTATTTTTTCAAAAATAATATATCTCTTATATATTATTTTTCTTATTTAATGTCGATCTTGTATTCGGAGATTTTAGCTTTTAACTCTATGTGAGTCAGCTAAAAATATAATAATATTGTAAATGTATACAGGACCGAAAAATATATACAAATAATTTATTCACCTCGTTATTTTTTTCTCATAATTTTATGTTTGACATCATATATTAAAATTAAAAATAAATAGTGTAACTTTAAATAATTTAAGTTATAGAAATAAAAAAGAACAAACATAAAAATTCAACTAAAAAATAAAATCATTTATTTTACTATTATTATTTTTATATATTGTTTGAAGTAAAATATAATTTAATAATTTAATAATTATTTTATTTGTTATATATGTAAGTTAACTTTGTAAAAAATGTGTGATAGATTACCTATGAGTAAAGTGGAAAAATTATGCTTGTAGTTAGCATGAGTTTTTGGCAAAAAAAAAAAAAAGGATTGGAATTGGATCCCTCTCCCCACTTGCAAAACCACAACCCACATCCTATACAAATTTTAAAATTGAGTTTCTTTGAATTGTAAGTCGTTTAATTCAGTTCATTTAATTATGAGGTTAAATGTGTTTTATTTTTTGCAGGTTTTTGCTTCAAATATGTTTTACAATTTAGTATAAGTTAATTAAAAAATGAAAACATCAAAATTAGATATGAAATTTAAGTACTTTTGATTAGATACTTGTTAAATTGTACTATTCTAAAAAATAGTACAAAATATCTTGAAGATATAATAAAATTGGATAATCAATTATTATAAATATTTTTCATTCGCACCTACTAAAATGAATTTAAATTCAAAAAATGTCAAAATTATTTTTAAAAAAGCATCTAATTATATCATATGTTGTTGATTTAAATGAAACACCGTAGTTTTTTACAAAGATGAACTTATATATTTTAAACTTTCTAGTTTTATTTATTACGAACGAAAAAAAAAACATTTAAAAGAGAAACTCAACGAAAGCAGTAAATAATGTTTTTAAAAATATTAATCATCACGTAAAGACGTATTAAGTATTAATATGACTAGTGAATACAAAAATGGTATTTAAAGTTTGTCTGTGAAATAATAGTTTAAAGGCAATTGGTGTACATATGTTACAAAACATACAAACATATATTCTCCCTCTTACTTATGATTGGAAAATTGGTATTTGTACCTCAATCATCTTACAATACAATTTTTTTTTTTAATGTTATCGAATGTTCTCTTTCTCTTTTGTCCTAATCAAGTTGTTGTTTCAACTTTGAGAGGTAAATAATTTAGGTACAATAATAAATATAGATGTGTAAAATGAATGAATTGGATGTATTTTGTATTTTAAATATATTTTTTGTCCCTTAACTTTCCGTGAATTTTGAAATTAGTCCATTTCGAAACTTTAGACCAATTTAGTCTTTCATCTTTCAAAATACGTGAATTTAGTCATTTTAATCAAATTTTGTTAAGTTTATTTGACATTTCAAGTGCGTTTCATAATAGTATTGATTTAATATTAAAGCAAAAATGTGTCAAATAATATAAACAACTTAAATACAATCTTGAAATGCATACGAAACATCAAATAAACCTAACAAAATTTGATTAAAAGGACTAAATCCATGCATTTTGAAAGATAAATGACTAAATTGATCCAAAGTTTCGAAATAGACTAATTCTAAAATTCATCGAAAGTTAAGAGATAAAATCATATTTAACCCTAAGTTTTTGTAATGAACCTTTAATTAAATGAGTGTGATTAAGTGTTCAAGTTGTCTTAATAATTTTTTAATACTTAAGCATATGTCATCATTTTCTCCATTTTAGATTATATTAATAGGACCAAATGTTAATATTTCAAGTTTCCAAATCTTCACATAACTATTGGGATTCGTGATAAGATGAATCTAGTAATGGATTTACATTAATTATGATTAATCACTTTTAGTCTTCAAATTTGAATTCATCCCAATACAACAACAAAACCCATTTTTATTTCTAAGAGTCTTACATAATTTTGGATAATTTTTTTATTTTTATTAAGCACCTACCCATTAATCATCTTTTTAATATGTTATTTTAATGTAAGACTTAAAATCATACTTGTATTTTCATATTTTTAATAAAAATTAACAAATTTTGACCTTGCTTACTTTACCCTATTGCATTGGAAAAAAATAAAATTAACAAATGATAATGAAGGAAGGTTGAGCACTCATTGTTTGTGTTGAAGATAGTTGGGTTGTAATGAGTGGTTTTTGTTGTTGTTATGGAATGAGATTCAATTCAACTACAAATTAATTTGCATAAGGCAAAGGTTAAAAGCATAGAGAATGTCCCAAAAAAGTAGTCAAATGCTAAATCTTCCTAACCCTAGCTCTTCACACCAAAACACAAGATTCCTTCACCAACGTCTTAAGTATTCACAAAACGCAACCTTCAACTACGTTCCTTTCAAAACCTATAACCTACGTCTCACTAAATATTTTTTTACACTTAATTTCACTTAGCCCTTGTAAATTTCAGTACATTCAATTTTTTTTTTTAAATTTCTATCTGATTTTTAATGGGGTTAAATATGTTTTTGGTCCCTTAATTTTTAATGAATTTTGAAATTAGTCAATTTCGAAACTTTGAACCAATTTAATCATTTATTTTTTCGAAATACGTGGATTTAATCATTTTATAATCAATTTTTGTTAAGTTTATTTGACATTTTAAGCGCGTTTCATAATAGTATTTAGCTTAATATTAAAGCAAAAATATGTCAAACAGTATAAACATCTCAAATACAATCTTGAAATGCGTACAAAACATTAAATAAACCTAACAAAATCTGATTAAAAGGAATAAATTCACGTATTTTGAAAGATAGATGACTAAATTGGTCTAAAGTTTTGAAATGGACTAATTATAAAATTTACCGAAAGTTAAGGGACAAAAACATATTTAACCCTTTTTAAATTACTAAAACTACCTAATTTTTATCTATCATTAATTATCCTTTAGTTATTAACAAAATATTAATACATCTTTTAGAATAACATCTATTAAAGTTTGTTGCGTTGTGAATCTTAACCATTAACAAGCTGATGAATGAATAATTGACCGGTCCAGATTTTTTTTTTGTTTCATTTCGTGCGCTGTCTATATGTCACGTCTTTAAAATATACTCATTTTAGTAGATTGATTTCTTTTAATATATTTTAAAATATTAAAATCGATATTTTAAAGTCACATTAAAGAAATAACACGAAAACACTGAATAGAAAATTCAAAATTATAATTGACAACTATTATCACTTTCGTAGATACCGTTTACTTTTTTGTTATCAATTGAATTAAATGAATGTTATTCATTGATTGAAATTGTTTAATTTTGCATACATCGGAAAACTAGGTCTACAATTAATTCTTTACGATCAAAATTACTCATTAACAAAACTACAAGGATATAAGATGCTATCAATTTCATTCTTATTAAAAAGGAGAGTAATGGGCAAAAAAATGCTAATTAATCCTTGAATACTGTAATTTGGTAACAAAATATTTATTGATTTAACATTAAATCGGTCATTAGAATTACAACTTGATAACAAAATTAGCTACACCAAATTTTTTAAAAAAATATATAATTGTCACACATTTTACAATTCATATATGAAATAAGATCTTTTATTTATTTAATAAATTGAAAGTCACACAATGACCTAATTAATCTTACATTTATTTCTTCAAAAAAGGTTTTCTCAAGGCACCAAAATTAAAATAATTTTCACAGTATATATATATATATATATATATATATATATATATATATATATATATATATATATATATATATATATGTAAAGATTTCTTAACAGATATATTTCTGTATGCAGAGTCTCTAACGACTAGTTTAAAAAATAAAATTATTTATCCACCATCTATATTGATTGAACAAACAGTGACACAATTAGTGATGATTAACTGCGGCTGTGGAACAACTCCATCAATTTGAATGCAACACAAAAATCAAAAAGTAAATTATTAATTTTATATATCTTCATGTGCCACTGATAGAGAATTTTCTGCAGTTGTACTAGTTGGTGACCGGGGAATATATTATAGTATAAGATTGTCACTATTCTATTACACTTATGATCCTCCAAGATAACTTAGATAATATAAATATATATATATAACTTTAGGTGTGAAAAAGGTAATAAATATGTTACTTAGTTACATATATAAATCATGAATATAATCACAAACTTGTTATTGATTATTTAGTTAATGATTGAAATCAATTCAATGAAATAATGTAGCTTAGGTTGAGTTTAAAATTTTAGAAGCCTTTGTTATAGTAGTTAAGTGATTCTATCCTCCTACTATGCAGTTTCTGATGGGAGTGCATTTAACAAAAATAACTCAAAATATCTTATAGTTTGCTTAAACTAAGTTATGAGATGATAAATTAATTTATTGGTCCAAAAATGTTTAGTTTTATATTAGTTTGATTATATATATGAATAAACTTTCTATTTTTGTTAGATAACAAAATGGCATTGTATAATTGTAATTTAATTTAAATTACTGTTACAATAAATTTACTTTTTATAATTCTTATTATGTGAAATTTTCATATCTTTAGTTACTTTAATTTGTAATGTTGACTTTTTTTAATTGAACTACATGAGAAATTAAAAAAGTAATTTGATAAATATTAAAAATAATATAATAATCAATTATTTCTATAAAACAAAGAGTACATAATAATAATGATAACAAATAATATATATATATATATATATATATATATATATTAAAATAGAAAGAAATAGTAATAAAATGAAATAAGTTACAAACTATAAATTGGTTAAAATAACTTGTAACATAAATTAAAACAAGTTAGTTTGAGTACTTCATTATATATTTTTGTGTTGGTTAGAGTAATTTATAAACTGGTTAAATAAATTAGTAATTAGTTTGTTGATTTTACTAAACAATTTTTTAAAATATTTTAAAATTTAACAATGGAATAAATCCAGCTCTTGATATTAGAGGGCATTTATACCACTTGGAGTTGAAAAAAAAAATTATATTTATGGTCTATTATAATTTTTCATATTTGTTTCTGAAAAAGCATACATGGAAAATAATATTGACACATTTAATGTAATCTTAAACAAATACGTCTACTTTTCCTTTGTACTCCTTTCTCTATAGATATGAATGTGGGGTTTTTTTAAATAGGTCCAAAACAGTTAAGTAAAATACTGTAAACAAAATTCTATTACCATAGCTAATAAAAAGATGAAATTTATTATTTACTTTTAAAGTTTATTAAATAAGTAGGTTCTCAATAGACAAAGTTCTATGATCATAGCTTAAAAAATTAAATGTATTATATATGATCCACTTTTCAAAGCGAGAAAATGAGTTATTGTGATTTGATTTTGGTCAATACTACAACACACGCGCAAGAAATAAACAACTAAAAATAAGAATCTGTCCTGTTTAGGCGTAAGTTGACAAGAAAAGTTCTAAGTATCGTTCTCACAAAACTAAAACAATAGCCAACTTTATTTAAAAACCTACTAACAGTTTAGCCTAAATTTCATGTGGAAATAATTTCCTTCAATATTACAAAAACTGAAATTATAAAATAACCTAACAACAAAATATATTGCATTTTTTAATGTTAAAAACCTAAAAAAGACACTGAAAACCTACATAATATGTTTCATTTTTAAAAATATATATAATAGTTCAGAAAGTCGATCATGGATTCTTGATAAATCAATTGGGGGAGTACGCGTCCTGTTTTAGAAAATATGTCTAGTTATCTTATGTAAGGTATCTGCAAAACATATTTACGGATTTTTCGTATTTATGGATATCTTGAATATTTTTTATTTTTTACTTTTTAACTTTCAATAAAATCATTTAAAACTATTTTTAAAAAAAAATATAATTAAATAAAAAAATAATTTTAAAATATCTTTATTTTTCAAAAAAACAAATTAAATTACTTGTATCAAAATATAGATTTTTATTTCTTTTGAAATCCAATATCATGTATTTAAATAAAAAAATTATAAAATTAAATTCTAAGTCATTCTTGAATTATTAATATTTCTCAAATTATATAGGATACTTTACCCAGTTTGTGACCTCGCAAAAGTAAGATTGAAATGGAAATCTAATAAAACATAATACATGTATTAAAATGTGCCTTTCCTTCATTGACCATCTCAATTAGGGATGAAAAAAGGGATTTATCCAACTGATTTTGGTTTGCATAATGGGTAGCATGTAAAAAAAAATGACAATGCAGATTGATTAATCGAGTGTTACTAAAAAAGGACAATGCAAATTGATTCATCAATTGAGCTATATCTACAGTCACTTTGGTGCTCAAGTGACTCAAACAATTGTTTCAGGAATAAAAATTTAGGAAAGTAATGATAATTAGGTTGATATACATATCGCTTCAAATTTAATATTTCGCAAAAGGACGAAACATACTAAAGTTATTTTTCATTTTATCAAACAAAAAATCACAGAAAAAAATGAGCTTGCTAATTCTCATGACAAACAAGTAAATATAATGCATATAACATGCTATGACTTGAAGAATAGTAACAGAATATTATAGATATGTGAGAATCTTAAAAATATAGTAAGTGATGATGTTATGATTAAATATTGATTTTATTTTTACATTATAAGTTAATATATGAATATTTATAATTACATTTTTCTTAATGAAATACTTCTATTATGGTCTAAACAAACGTGATCTCAATTTCTCTCTTCTTAACATACATAGATAAGAGCTTATGGTGAACAGTGGAATATATGCATTATGACTTCTTCAGAGCATCAAATGATTTCTGTGCATATATTTTTGACGAAAAAGGCAATCAATATTGCATATAGGAAGGCTGAAAATCCTGTGTATTTGATTAAATTGATATAGTACTTAAAAAGACGACACATTCTTAGTCGTTTATATAGAGCAGGTGTACCATTTAGGTTGCGCCATATCTTCTTTTAAATAAGAAGTGTCTCTTCGCTGGATCTTTTGGCTTGCTCTTGATCTGTCCTTGGCCTTTGTTACGCCCAGTACTGTACGGGGAAGAAAGTTAACATATCAAGGTTTAAGATCTTAAAAGACATTCTAGAGCTCGAGATAATTTACACACTCAGGCAAACAATGAGAAACCTACCTGTATTCCATATAAACCATCCCTTTTGCACCTGACATTGCACTCATGGATCCATGCGTGCGGCGAGCATTGTGAAGAGCTATTTCATCTGAATCTTCTTCCAGTTGTTCTAATCCAACTGCATCATCACCAGCACTCAAAACCTGATAATAGATGCAGATTAGTTATTTTCCAATCAACTACTTGATTCTAAGTAAAAAGGGAATCAAGATAAAAACCTTTCCAAGAAGCGCCAATTGATCCTCAATATGATAATAGCTCAAACTAGGACCTTCATCAGCAGGAGGCAAGCTTGTAATTACCTGTCAAGTATCGTCGAATAAGCATATATAGATTGAAAACTTGACAATGAAGTTATGGAGGCTGACATAAATTACAAATTATCAAGATTGGCATCGGGACTGCTGTTGCAATAGGGGAGATGACAATGTATTATTTATTAGACTGAGATCGAGTGTAAATATATGAGCCAGTTTCTACATAATGTGTTTCTAGAGCACTTTATGTGCACAAAAAACAAGGTAATTGTAATATAGGAAGGACAACATACACCAAACGAAAGCTTAGAATCATCCACAAGTGCTTTAAATACTTGACAACTGCTTTACAGTATATTTTAAGGACACGAGATTTTTGTAGCCAAAGAACATCACAGCAAAGGAGCAACTGGCTGAAATTGTATTAATAGGAAAACAGAAACATTATCATAAGGAGATTCAGCTCGTTCTAACTTATTCCAAGACAGAAAACCACCCATCCCATCGAACACATAAAATTTAAATACAGAGAACAAACGGTGTCTCAAGGAAAAATAACAAGAAATGCAGCATGGAGTTAACCTAAAATACCTTAAAACTGTAACCCTGATCAATTAAAAATTGTTGCCTCTTAGTTGAGTAATACATCTCCTGCACACAAGCACACCAAAGCACATTACACCATAAATATCCAGTATAATAGTTCAAGTCTTACTTTTCAATGAATGCAGGACTCGATGAATGAATAATAATGACTAGGCATAGGAAATATGAATACCTGGGTATCAGTTGAGACAAGGGAATAAAAAAAAGCATTATACTCCTCCTTACCCCCAGCCATCCTATCTTGGAGCTTTCCCTGGCATTCAATTCATTATTTTGAATGTCAGACAACCCCATAAGCATAAGCACTACTGACAGACACTAAAAAATCATGCAGCAGAGAATTTGAATTCCCATTAACAGTCAATCATCATTTGAACTTTAAAAATCAATCCGTAGGGCTGGTAAACAGACATCAATGAGGTATCATACTTAAAGACGCAACTCAGAAACAATAATAAATGTTGAAACATTTGGAAACTGACCTTTGCCCTAAGAATACGACCCAGACGCTGGGCTTCTTGTCTCCTTGAACCAGCATGTGAAGAGATCTGAATTATCACATTTGCTTCAGGAATATCGATGGAGTTATCACCCACCTGAGAATATAAGAAAGCATGCGAGGATTAGGTTACCAACTATCCCATTCTTTAAGACGTTAACAGGGAATACCATACAATCTTAATAATATCAACTGGAACTAGGGGAAGCAGCATAGCAGACAGCAATATAACATACTAGCTCTGCGTATTGCAAAATGCTAAGTAACCCAACAAAAATCATATACCCATTCAAATGTTTATATTCATGGCTCAAGATGCCAAACCAGTATATTATTTGTCATATTAAATAATAGTAAAACAAATAAGCACAAAATAAAAAGTAAGGAACACGTACCTTCGAAAGAAATATGGTATTTACATCTTTGCTAGTTTTGAACGCTTGTAAAATTTTTGTCCTCTCTACATGGCTATACTCAAGACATATAAAATATAAGGTTCAAAAACAGCCTAACCCTAATTACAGCTTCCAATAAAAATAAATAAATGTATGCCCTTAGCACCTTGTAGCACCATAGATCATTGGTTTGCGAAGTTTCATGGCATACTCAGTGAGAGCAAACAGATTATCAGCAAAGACTATAATTTTATCACCACGTGCCCTTTCATGGTAATTTATGAGAAACTCGCACGCTCGGAACTTATTAGGATTCATCACATAAAGTGCCTGTAGATGTAAAGATCATCAATCAAGATGAGTGAATTCGAGCAAGTAAACTACAAATAAATTGAGTAAAAATTGTCATGAAAATATTTTTCAGCTCACAAATAATAAAAATTCAAAACCACTTTCATAGAACATGCACTCTAGTGAAGAAATAATCCAATTTTCTGCATAACATGTATTACATAATCACCCATAAATTTAATAATGCAAAGATCTACAGTGTTTCGAGTGGACTTGCCTGCCTCTTCTTGGAGTTCTCTTTCTTCAAATACTCGGCAAAAAACTCTTTTGTCATTGGACACCATACTTCAGCACACTGTACATTTGCAATGAATCCACCTTTTACTAGATCTAACCAATTTGCCTCGTACAGCTTGGGACCAATCAGGAAGTTCAGATCTGTAATCCTTTCGTCCTCTCTGACAAGTGTAGCTGCAATTTAAAACGTCATGACCTCTCTTTTAGTAGAAAAAGTTATGTTCATGATCAAAGCAGCCACAAACCAATGCAAAACAGCATACCTGTGAGCCCAAGTTTACAGTGAGATTTAGTGATACTAATAACTTTTCGAAACATGTGGGCTGGAACCACGTGCACCTGTTACTCATGCCAAGACATAATGCATAAGGGACAATCCCCATCAGGCAAAGAGTTTATAACCTTGAAGTTGCGTGACTACCTCATCCATGAGGAGCAATCCCCATTCTCTGTTTCGTATTTCTTCAATGATCTTTTCAGATTCTTCAGACCGTTTACCACCAAAAGCAACCATATTATATGTTGTCACGACAACTCCAGCATTACCACGGAATCTCTCTTTGCTATCAGATGTGAATCGACATATGTTTTCTTCTCGGATAGTTGACCAAAGTTTAAATTGAAAAGCCCACTGATCTACGGAAACAGCATTTGTTGCCAAACAAAGGCAACTCTTTTTTATACGGCAAGCTGCAGAAACACCAACTAGGGACTTTCCAGCACCACAAGGTAGAACTATTATACCAGACCTTGCTCTGCCTGGAATGGTAGACAGTAAATTGAACTCAGAAATAATTTATGTTTAAATGTGCAATTACCCATAGCATACATTAATGTTACTGAAATCATGAAGAAAGGTTGACACTTAACTATGCAAGAAATAAGTCACTCTAATCCTTATCTTTAACATGATTTTTTAAATTTAATTTATGCTACCAGCACATCAAATACCCTAGTTATTAAAAGAAAAAAAAAAAAAAAAAAAAAACAGTAGCCATCCCATTCCTAATGGCTTCCAAGTGAAAGAAAATCATTGACCAAATGTTGCACTCTTCTAAGACATGATCTGAAGTCTGCATATTTTCTTCGCATAAAACTTCAATTTTCCTTAACATACTGGTTTTAAAATGAAGTTCAAAATTATAGTCTAGAACATATGAAAAACTAGAATGGTATGTTTTAGATCTCAATACAAATAATCCAAGTAAATTTGATCAAATTTAAAATAATAGTTAATGGCCACTCTTAAATTTAGCATGGGAAAAGTGAACAGCTCGTGACATGTGTCCTTGCAAATGTTGTCAACCTTCTTACCGTTTCCAAACATTTTACTGAGACTCTTCTCTTGATAAGGCCGTGGTTGTGCTTGAGGCTTTAGTTCCATGTCAAGGTCTGGGTTCACCTGCAACAATGAAAGAGTTATACCCCATGAGTCACAAACAAAGTTTAAACCCCATGATGAAAATTTTAAAAGATTTTAACACGTCAGTAAATATATTGATTATAATCCTAAAAGTTTTTTAGCCACACTGCTACCACATGTACATAAAGCATTACTCACCGTATCATTTCTGAAGTCATACTCCTCCAACATGGGATAATTTAATGCATTTGGCAAGCAACGTTGCTTTACATTTTCAACCTGTATATAAATCAGAGAAAAGTTTAATAGAACAGTTTGATGCAAAGCAAATCTAGTTACTCTATTCTTCTGACTTATGATAGCAATATAGTCTATTCCTGGAAGTAGCCGTCATATCTTTCTACAAAATTTTAATTTTCTTAGAGGCTTCTTGTAGTGAAACTAGTGGAATGTTTTGGCACTGCTGTTAAAGTATTGGACACTTCTACAATAAAAACCATGCACTTCTTAAATATCCATTTTCTTTTTTCTGATATGTGAATGACCTCAGCCAGCATTAATCCTCCAAAAATATCGAATCATTGATACAATTTTGAGGTCTGTCTCGGGAATATAATGTAAAATCTAAATACCATGGATATATAAAAAAGACACATTTTTTTAAAATTTTGAAACATAAGACACACATATGATACAAGATGAACAAAGAAACATGGAAAATTTCAAAAATCATAGAACATAGCACAGCTATAATACATGCAAAATTAATCTAAACTAAACATAAAATAAAATTCATAATCACAAGAGATTGATTCGTTTAACATATAAAAATGCTTAAGTTTATCTAAATGTTATGGTATTCCAATTCGTATTGATACAGAAGTTTAAAAATAAAAGTAAAAACTATAAAATGCAGCTAGGTAATGTGTCCTTGCAGTGTCTGAAATAAAAATATATCTGACATCAGTCCAACAAAAAGGGTACTATTAAAGGGTTTTGTACTTCTAACATAAAAGACAAAACAAACAGATCCAGAGCAAGAGTGTTAAGAAAAATCCTGCAATCTTGTCTGAAAGCTCACAGCTATATTACCTGAGAAGGATCAATTTCAAATGAATGTGTTTCTTTCTCTTCTGCAGCCGCTGCCACTTCTGCTTCGTTTAGCAATTCATCATGAGTGCCTTCAATTTCACCTGCTGCTTTGCTTATTGTAAATCCATCTCCATTTACATTCTGGTAAAAAAAATAAACAGAAATTTGTGAAAGGTTAGCAATTGGAATGCACAAAGCAAGAAGACAATAATATCGGCAATGTTAGAAAAAGCAATTCACAAACAAAATTATAATTTTCAGAAAAATCTACAAAAAGATGAAAAGACGTATGAGCAACCAATTCAATTTGACAGTGCAGCATTTTAGTAGAATTTCTGAAGTATGCACCAGCATTATCAAAATTAAAACCAGACAGTAAAAAGAAGGTCAATCTAATTGTGCCCCACTAATACATGGAAATAATGAATGTAGTAACAGGCAGGGTAACAAATCAGCCAAGAATATGAGAACATATAAGGATAATGCACCATGAACACACATTGTAAGGAACAATCCAACTATATTTATCTGGATATTACACAACAAGGTCAACCAAAGCCACCCCAAACAAGCTCTAGCTCCACATACAAAGAAAAAAAGAATGTACCACAAACCTCTGAAATAATCCTTGCTCGAGATATAGTGTCATCCCTGAGCAATGTCTTCAATACCTACCAAATATGGTACGATGGACCACATTAAATCTTACCACTTAGAAGAGAAACTAAAGAATATGGCAGAAAAAAATGAAAGCATCATGCTTATACCTCTGGAAATGGAGATTCAATAAAGTAGCGATTCTTCTTGAGCACAAGTTTCACCTTGCCATAATTTGCAGTAGAATCATGTATAAATTTAATCATCTCTTTGGGAAGCTTGGTCTTGGATAACTTGTTCAAAACACTTATGACTGTTTCAGTTTCCAAACCAACAGAAACAGCCGCATACAGCGAGTGTGGAGTAAGGTTGTACTCGTGCATAGACTCCGGCCTATTATCGATCAAAAACCCACATATCAAACACGTAAGTAATGCTGTTCCGTCAACTGAATATGACATTAAACTTGAATTTCTCCTTCTCGTACTAAAAACTTTTACCTGCAAACAGGCTCAGCGATGGCGATGAGAAAATCATAAGCTTGTTTGTACAAAGGCGAGAAAGTCTCGAGGAATATGCGGCCATTGCCGCAAGCCCACAGAGGGCGATTGGTGTGATCCTGTTTCAGCTCTAATTTGCTAAAATCCTTGGTTTTCCCTTCTGTTTCAGACGCAAGCCTCGATTTATTATCAAACACATAACAATCCAAAAAAAAAAAAAAAACGCTCAAGAACTAACCCTACGGATAAGTAACTCTTTTAAACATAAATTAACATTACCGTCATCGTCGTATGCATCATCGCCGCCATATATCTCTTCATCTTCAACAAATCCTTTTCGAGGATCATCCTGCTGCAAGAAGCGTTAGGAACGCGAAATTTAACACATACAGAAAAAAACAAATCGAAGATGAACTAACGAATTTAGAAGAGGCCTTGAACTTTTTGAACGGAGGTCTTCCTCCTTTTTCACCTGTGAATTTCAAATTATAAGAGATTAATATTATTACATACATTTGATCTCAGATGGATTATAGAATTTGTATGAATGGTGAAGTACCGTATCCCATGATTCCGATGGATTGTGTTAGGGTATGAAATTATGGTTTAGTTGTTGTTTGTTAAAAGGATTTCTTTCCCTGTGAAACACTGCAATAATCGAGAACAAGAATGAAAGAGGACCGAATCTGCTGATTTAACAACCATTGCTTCGTTACCGCTAATAAAAACAGCGATGGAGAAGACGGTGCAGGTCTCGTGCTCCCCCAACAGTTTGGGCCGGCCCAAAACTTCAGTTAGTTACTTGCCTCACTTGGGAATTCGTTGGAATAGTTTGATTTACAGTATATACTATATTATAATATTTCTATAAATATGTTTAATCACCATTTAATAATTAAAAATTAAAGTAGATTTAATTTACAAAAAAAAATACAAATGTAATTGAAGTAGTTATCGTGGACAATAACATATTCTCATGTGAATATATCATATACTCGTCCTCTTCTAGAGAAAAAAAAGAGACTAAAATGTAATTTCCTCGGAAATAAAATGTAATTCTTAACTCAATGCAATTTTACATAATTTATATATGATTTAGAGTAAGAATGTTACAAATTTTGCATACTAGGACATAGTTTTCATGGATGTTCCTTCTATTTTTTGTTAGTACATATTAAGCTTGGATATACTTGTATTGCTTCTTCTTCTTTTTTTTGTCAAAAAAGCATAATTCATTGAGGAAAAAAATCTTGAAAAGAAAGCTGAAATCTTAAAAGACACTAAAAAGATGTGAGAAAAAGAGAGAAAAAAAAGTGGAACAAAATCAAATAACGCCAGGAAGATTCAAAATGACGTGGTTGCAAGAGGTTTGCTTTCCATCATGAAGAAATGTGTGATGATAACTCAAAAAGGGCATAAATCTGACTCACCTTAATTTCTAGCAATAACCATATGTCAGATCATCACATTCAAATACGTTTTAATTATAATTTGGACCAACATTGTCTTTTAAATAGTGTTTGTTTTTTCTTTGTTAGATTTAAACTTTAACAGTTTCAACATATTTTAAATTTTCCTATGACACCGATCAATTATAAGTCATTAGAAATAATATCTAGTATTATTATTAAAAATTAATAATTTGATTTTTATATTTTGAACTTTTATTTATTTTGATTTCTATATTTGTTTTTAATTTAATTGAGCTCAATTTCTGTTAATTAAAATTAATGTGATCCTTTTTTTCGTTAAATTAATGTTCATGGGATTTGAAGGTAATCATATATGATTCAAATAAAATATTTAATTAGTAATTTAGTTTTTATATTCTTGTTTTAACTTTATTGAGTTCTTATATTTTTTTATTAGTGAGGTCTTTTTTTTGTCAAAGTGGTCTTCCACAAATTCTAAAAACGAATGCAAAAGTCACAATTAGGTTCATGACTCAATAGTTTCTCTTGTTTTTTTTTTTTTTTTTTTTTTTTTTGAATGATGACCCAAATTGGTTTATTTGGGTTGATGACCCCAACTGTTTTGAGATCAGTAACCCTGATGATTTATTCAGTCCAGGTAGGACTAATTTAATATATAGATTTCTAGCTGAAGCTAACATGGTCTTTTTTGACATTCTTATTGATTTTTCCAGCAAATATTCATGAGATAATCAGGAAGAGAATTTAAGATGTCTTTGAGATATTCAATTTCAAAATCATAAACACTTAAAATTGTTTGCCATTTGGCAAAAAATTGTTTTGATGATAGAATTTTAACATCTTTTTACAAAATGACTTTTATAGATTTACAATCAACATGAAACAAAAAATTTTGGTTGAGTAAATTATATTGAAATTTTGAAACACAGAAAAAATTGATAAATTTTATTTCTTATCAGTTGAATAATTTTGCTATGTAATATTCCAATGTTTAGAAGTAAAAGCAATTACATGTTTCTTTTGATCAAATTTTTGTTTAAGGATAACCTTTGTTTTAACTCATAAGCATTTGTCTCAACAATTTTAAAGGCTTCGAGTATTGGTAAAGAAAGGAAAGGAAGTTCTTTAACCAAAGTTTGACCTATTTGTCCAAGAAAAAGAGGTAGTTGCTCACAGTCTATCATGAATATTTTTATGTGAGGTGTATTGACAATAGGGACTCAAATAAGATCATCGTGAGTGTACTAGCAATTGAATTCATGTAAATGAAAATAACTAGTTGTGAGAGTCAATAGAAATTCATATTAGAGTATCAACAATAGTCAAATTCGTTAAGTATAAATTTATATTGTCATACTCTATGAATCGGAAAAAACCTGACTATATTACAATTATAGCTCTTAGAAAACATGAGTGATTAAGCATCGGTCAATGCGTGATCTGATAGTTCATATACCAATCCTTTAGGGATTGTGATGTTTGGATGTTTGAATGAGATATGAAAACCTTATAGTTGAATGTTTGATGATATGATGTGAGAAATGCTTGTAGTTAATTTAATAAATTTATAGTAATGTCCTTTTTTTATTTAAAACAAATTTATAAATTTTAAATCACCTTTAACTTATCTACAAATCTGTAACTTATCTACATGTTTTATGTATGCGTGATGTTATATTTATATGTCATGGCCGTATATTTTACGCAAGCATAAGAAAATGTAGGTGCCCAAGAGAATTCATGTTTCTTTTGTGTTCTCAATTTAAGGGTTTTTTTTTTTTTAATTATAATAATATTTACATTTTCAGCAAATCATTTTGTCGTATATATCAGCTTAGTTTTACGCGTTCCTTTCATAATCCAAAAGTCTGTTTAAATTTTATATTTATATTTATTGAAAATAAAGTTTCGATCAACATGAAGGTAAATTATTTTACTATCTGTTAGTTTGATTGAAATATTTGTTTTTTCTATAAGTTTACTCTTGTTATACAATACTTTTATTTTATTCAAATTAAAATTGGTAATCTTAAAGATAGAACCATAACTTATATTGATTTCTTTTCAATTTAATATTAATTTCGATTTTAATCAAAAACACTTTGATAATAACTTTAATTTAAAAAGTATTAGTATCCCATAAAAGTTAATTAATAACTCCGTGAAATGATTCCTCGTACAGGTTCGATATAATTATTGGTATATTAATATAATTATAAAAAGAAAAAACAAGGAAAACAAGTAATCTAGTACGGGACCAGGCTAAGAAAATAACCAATTCGCAAGTTAATACATGAAAATACCTAATAGTACTGAAAATATATATTGGCCCACAGTTACCAGGTGCAAAATATTAAATTAATGAGCTGTATTTCAAAAGGGGAAATAGGCAATTTATTTTCAATTATTTTTTTATGTAACTTGTTTGGGTATTTTTTTTTTTAAAGTACTTTTAATTGAAAATATAAACAAAATTTTCTAAAATCTAAAATCAATTTACATGACACTTGACAGTAAACCATTTTTATGAAGTAAATATTAAAGGTATTTAAAACATAATTAACTGAAAAAACTGCATAGTAATTAGAAAATTGGAAATAAGAGAATAAAATTAAAATTTACAGTCTATTTTTTCCTTGCTGCTTTGCATTTTGGATTTGAAACTAAAATAAAATCAAATACATGTTATAATTACAAATAATTAGCAAGTAACAAACATATGGATGTATATCTTAAAATTTGTTTATAATTTGATTATATACTACTTATAATATATTTACATTTATAAAAGATAGTAAATTTGTATTATAATTTTTAAATATAAGATTGTATACTTTATTTATGAATACAGACTAAAACTTATGAATATAATGGAAATTATAAAAAATTTACTAAAAAATGTTTAATATTGTGTAATCTATCTGATGTTTGATTTTGAAAACTTTTTTATAATGAAAAACCAAATAAACTGAAATGCAGGACAAGAATCTTTTTAAAGCATATTCATAAATAAAAGGAGACATGAAAACTTATAGTAGATTTAACTAGTTCTAGACGGATATTTAATAAAAAATATTATTATTTAATATGTACTTTTTTGTTTTTTTTTACATTTATTTTTTGAGTAAAAATTACAAATTTTCTCTCATAACTTCTATCAAAAATTGTAATTCACCTTATGACACGTAACCATCCAAATTCTTAATACATTTACAGATAATTGAACAGGAAAGTAAAAGTTAATCCAATTTCGGTATCTCAAATTTAAAAAGTATATTTTTAGTTACTATACATTAAATCCGAGAGATTATAATAATTCTAAACCAAGTTGTAAAAGTTAGTAAACATTTATATTCCTTTAGCATAACATATGATGACAGAGGGTTTGATTGTGCCGTCTGTGCTAAATTGGATTCAACTTGAAACAATATATATACTTACTTTTGTGTTTGAGTTTTTTTATTTTTTTTTATTTTTTTTATTGTGAATCAGATAAAAATAATGTTTGTAAACGCTAATCCAATTATGTTATTAGTCTTAGCTTTCCAACTAGGTCATGTTTTCCTAAGAAAAAAATGATTTCTTTAAATTCGTTTTAAATTTCTAAACAAAAATTTTGAGATTAAAATCATATTTTTTTAAGTTAAAGAACTTTCATTTTCTTAAAACGTAACAAAAAAAGGAACGTTTTAACTTACAATTCTTAATACTTAAATAATATTTAATGCACAATATATATATATATATATATATATATATATATATATATATATATATATATATATATATACATATATATATGTATGTATTAGACTTTTAATGAAAAAAGTGAAATAATGTTAATAAACTAAACTAATTTGACCTAATAATGAAAATCTCACCATATAAATTTTCAAGACACATTTATAATATACAAA